>Ga0163161_10000088_pt1 | contig 91403 bp, 77 predicted proteins | sample S45metaG_FD_129847 | JGI IMG/M metagenome (GOLD analysis project Ga0163161, IMG submission 129847) | Switchgrass rhizosphere microbial communities from Kellogg Biological Station, Michigan, USA - S4-5 metaG | ecosystem: Host-associated > Plants > Roots > Rhizosphere > Soil | place: USA... | reverse complement strand
GCATCCGGTCCCACAGAGTGGGTTGCCAACGCGACCCACTCTTTTTGATTTTTAGGAGTCTCTCGCCATGATGGTCTTGTATTCAGGAACGACCTGCCCCTTTTCCCACCGCTGCCGCTTCGTGTTGTTCGAAAAGGGCATGGACTTCGAGATCCGCGACGTCGATCTCTACAACAAGCCCGAAGACATCAGCGTGATGAACCCGTACGGCCAGGTGCCGATCCTGGTCGAGCGCGATTTGATCCTGTACGAGTCGAACATCATCAACGAGTACATCGACGAGCGCTTCCCGCATCCGCAACTGATGCCCGGCGACCCGGTCGACCGCGCCCGCGTGCGCCTGTTCCTGCTCAACTTCGAGAAGGAACTGTTCGTCCACGTCTCGACGCTGGAGAACCGCACCACCAAGGGCAACGAGAAGGCCATCGAAAAGGCCCGCTCGCACATCCGCGACCGCCTGACGCAACTGGCGCCCGTGTTCCTCAAGAACAAGTACATGCTGGGCGACAACTTCTCGATGCTCGACGTGGCCATCGCGCCGCTGCTCTGGCGCCTCGATTACTACGGCATCGACCTCAGCAAGAACGCGGCGCCGCTGCTGAAGTACGCCGAGCGCATCTTCTCGCGCCCCGCGTACATCGAAGCGCTGACGCCTTCCGAAAAGGTCATGCGCAAGTAAATGGGCTCGCCCCCAGGCTTCGCGCACTTCGTGTCGCTTCGCCAACCCCCTTCCGGGGGCAACACCTGCGGCCCGGCGGAGCCGGTTCCGCGGTGTTTCGCGAAAAGTCCGAAGTTGGCGATGGCCAGGTTGCACGGTAGAAAACTTTCATGATCAACGCGCTCGAGTCGTCTTCCACCCGCCCCTACCTCATTCGGGCGCTGTACGAATGGTGCACCGACAACGGGTTCACGCCCTATGTCGCGGTGCAGGTCGACGACACCGTCCAGGTGCCGCGCGAGTACGTGAAGAACGGCGAGATCGTGCTCAACATCAGCTTCGATGCGACCAGCTCGCTCAAGCTGGGCAACGATTTCATCGAGTTCAAGGCCCGCTTTGCGGGCAGTGCGCGCGAAATCAGCGTGCCTGTGGGGCGCGTGATCGCGATCTATGCGCGCGAGAACGGACAGGGCATGGCGTTTCCCGCGCCGGCGCCCGCGGTCGACAACGGCAGCGATGTGCCTGCCTCGCCGACGGGCCCGGCGCGCATGCCTTTGCGTGATGCTTCGCGCGGCACCGAAGGCGATGCCGGCAAGATCGTTCACCTGGTCACGGGCGAAGAAGGCGGCGAAGTGGTCGATGCCGACTCTGCAGGCGCGTCCACCGACCCCGTCGACGAGCCTCCGCGCCCGCCGGCTGGTGGCGGCGGTTCGAGGCCCTCGCTCAAGCGCGTCAAGTAGGCGCTCGCAACGGCCCGCTAGAATCCCGCACTCCGAAGAAATTCAGCCGCTTTAGCTCAATTGGTAGAGCACCCGCCTTGTAAGCGGAAGGTCGTCAGTTCGATTCCGACAAGCGGCACCAAAATTTAAATAGAAAGTAATCAATTCAAGCCCCTGGATGAAGATCTCATCCAGGGGCTTTTTTATTTTCCTCTCGCTGTTGTTCTTTGATGTAGCCAATTGGTTCTAATAAACAAAAGTTCATTTTTAATTGGTTACCACTACGTTAAAGTTACTTCAACTGGTTATTGGCCCAGTGTCATTTTTTCTGTTCCACAAGAAGAATGGGCCACGAGAAAAAGAGGGGAGGAGCATGCATGCGGATCTAGCGTTGAAGATGATGTCAGACCTGTTTTGGACAGGATTGCTGGTGTGTCTTCCTTTGCTCGGACTGACCATGCTGGTGGGTGTGGTGATCAGCGTTCTGCAGGTGGTCACCCAAGTTCAGGAAATGTCGCTGACATTTGTTCCGAAGCTCTTCACGGCGGGCGCCGTCATGATCCTGGCCGGCCCCTGGATGCTTCGCAAGCTCACCCAGTTCACTGTTCAGCTCTGGAGCAGCATTCCGTCGATGTTCTGAACCGGGCGCCTGAAGTGAATGTCTTCCAGTTGAACTCGTCGTGGCTGTCTCTTGTCGGCCTGCTTGCTTTGCGCGTGGCCGCAACTTTGATGATGACCCCGGTTTTCTATGCGGTGCCATTGCCTGCTTCCGTCCGGATGCTGGTGATCGTCAGTATCTCCGTGGCATTGGCGGCGGGGCTGCCTGTGGTTGCAGGGCCGTGGATGGGCTGGGACGCTTTGCTTTTTGCCGCAATGTCCGAACTCGCCCTCGGAGCCGTGCTGGGCCTCGGCATCCTGCTGGCTTTCGGGGCATTTGCCGTTGCGGGGCAATTGCTCGATGTGCAACTCGGGTTCGGCATTGCGCAGGTTGTCGATCCGGTCACAAAGCGCCCCGTCCCCATTCTTACTTCCGCCTTCGGTTATCTCGCGGTCCTGATGTTCTTCCTTGTCAACGGGCATCACGCCCTGTTGCGAGGCATCGGCTATAGCCTGGAGCGATTTCCGGTCGGCATGCCGTGGTCGGTGGCGGGTGCCGCGGCTCCGATCCTGAAGCAGACCGCCGGCCTCTTCAGCCTTGGGTTCGCCCTGGCCGCGCCGGTCGTGTTCTGCATCCTGCTGGTCGAGTTCGCCTTGGGCGTCGTCGGCCGCAACCTGCCGCAGATGAACATGTTCACGATGGGCATCCCCGTGAAGATTCTTGTCGGCCTCGTGGCGCTTTCGCTCTGGTTCATGGGCATTGGCGGCGTCATGACGAGAACCTACGCAAGCATTGCCACCACGTGGGAAGGCATCTTCGCTGCCGCGCCGGCACCGCAGGGACGGGGACGCTGATGGCCGAGCAGGATCTCGATCGCAACGAGGCGGCCACGCCGTACAAGCTGCAGAAGGCGCGCGAGCGCGGGCAGACGGCAAAAAGTACGGACGTCGTGGCGGCCGTCGTGTTCGCCGTTGCCGTCGTCTACCTGAACTGGCGCGGGTTCGGTGCCGTGTCGAATCAGTTCCGCTTCGACCAGGCCTTGCTGATCCATGCCGGCCGGATGGACGTTTCGGGCGTGGGCCTCTGGCCGATGATCGACCGCGCGCTGCGTGCTGCGCTCACGCTGGCCGCACCGTTCTTCGCCACCGTCATGCTGGCAGCGGTCATCGGCAACATGATGCAGACCGGCCCGATCCTTTCCTTCGAGCCTGTGAAGATGGATTTCGACCGCATCAATCCGGTCAATGGCCTGAAGAAGCTGTTCTCGATGCGCGTGCTCTTCGACACCGCGCGGGCGCTGATCAAGCTGACGCTGCTGACCCTGGTTGCCGTTCTCGGCCTCAAGGCGCTGACCAGCCAGTTCTATGCGCTGGCCTCCCTGTCGGCCGTGGGCTATCTGCATATCCTGCTCGACGACCTGGCGAGCATCGGCCTGAAGATGGCGCTGGTGCTCGGCCTCATCGCCCTGCTCGACCTCATGTACACGCGGCGCGAATTCGCCAAGAAGATGCGAATGAGCCAGCGCGAACTCAAGGACGAAGCCAAGCATCGCGAGGGCGATCCGCGCATCCGCGCGCGCTTGCGCGAACTGCGCCGAGACATGCTCAAGCGAAGCCTGGCGCTGCGCCAGACGCGCAATGCGGATGTGGTGATCACCAACCCGACCCACATTGCGGTGGCGCTGAAGTACGAGCACGGTCGGATGGCTTCGCCGCAGCTGCTGGCCAAGGGCGCGGGCCACATGGCTGCTGCCATGCGCGAAATCGCGGCCCGCCATCGCATTCCCGTGGTCCAGAACCCGGCGCTGGCACGGCGCATCTACAAGGAGTTGCCGGTTGACCATCCCGTGCCGCCGGAGCTCTATGCGCAGGTCGCGCGCATCATCGTCTGGGTCTTTGCCATGCGCGAGCAGCAGCAACAACGCGGCCGCGCCGCCACGGGAGCCGCATCGTGAATGCGTTCGGGCGTGTTCTCGGCAAGCACAGCGACATCGCGCTGGTGCTGCTCGTGCTGGGCGTGCTGGTGGTGCTGTTCGCGCCCATTCCCAGCGGCCTGCTCGACTTCCTGATCCTGAGCAATTTCAGCTTCGCGTTCCTGGTTCTCCTCCTGACCTTCTACATGGCCAGGCCGGTGGAGTTCTCGACTTTCCCCTCGCTGCTGCTGATCGCCACGCTGTTCCGCCTGTCGCTCAACGTCGCGGCCACGCGGCTGATCCTTTCCGACGGCGATGCGGGCCGGGTCATCGGCGCCATCGGTGCATTCGTGGTCGGCGGTAACTATGTCATCGGGCTGATCGTTTTCCTGATCCTTATCGTGGTGCAGTACGTGGTGGTGACGAGCGGCGCGCAGCGCGTCTCGGAGGTGGCTGCGCGCTTCACGCTCGACAGCATGCCGGGCCAGCAGATGAGCATCGATGCCGACCTCAACATGGGCTTCATCGACCAGGCCGAAGCCCAGCGCCGGCGCAAGAACATCGAGAAGGAAGCCGGCTTCTACGGCGCCATGGACGGTGCCAGCAAGTTCGTCAAGGGCGATGCGATCGCGGGCATCATCATCCTGCTGATCAACATCATCGGCGGGCTGGTGATCGGCGTCATGCAGCACGGCATGCCGTGGGGCCAAGCCTTGCAGACCTACACCCTGCTGACCATCGGCGACGGCATCGTGACGCAGGTGCCGGCACTCGTCATTGCGGTGGGCACCGGCATCATCGTGACGCGGTCCGCGTCCGATGCCAACCTGAGCCGCGAGGCATTGCGACAGGTGGGCTCGTTTCCGAAGACGCTGCTGCTGGTGGCAATGGCGCTTGGCGGCCTGTTGTTCCTGCCCGGTATTCCAGCCTTGCCGACGCTGGCGCTCACCGTCTGCTTCCTGGTGATCGCAACCTTGCTCTATCGCGCGGCCAAGGCCAAGGCGAACGATGCCGGCGCAACCGCGACCGCCGGCGCTGCCGCAACCGGTGACGTGGCCCCGGCGGCCGACGGCTCGCCGGCTTCGCAGAGCGACGATCCCTACTCGCTGCTGCAGGTCGAGCCCATCGAGGTTCATCTCGGAGCCAACTGGGTGCCGGTGATCAACCAGCCGGGCAGCGTCTTCATGGAGCGGATCACCACGTTCCGCAAGCAACATGCGCAGGAGTTCGGCCTCGTGCTGCCGCGCGTGCGCTTCAAGGATTCGGCGCGCCTGTCGGCGGACCGCTACGAGATCCATCTCGACGGTGTGATGGTCGGCAAGGGCGAGGCGCGTGCCGACAGGTTGCTCGCGATCCACCCGGCCGGCGATACCAAGTCCATTCCCGGCGAGCCGACCCGCGACCCGACCTACGGCCTGCCCGCGCTTTGGATCGAAGAGAGCCAGCGCGAAGCTGCCAGCCAGGCGAAGTACACGCTGGTCGATGCGCCCACGGTCTTCATGACGCATCTCACGGAGATGCTCCGGCGCGAGTCCGCAACGCTGCTCACGCGCGCCGAGGTCGACCGTTTGCTTTCCCGCGTTCGTCAAAGCCAGCCGGGACTGGTCGAGGAACTGATACCCACCGTGCTCTCGTCCAGCGATGTGCAGAAGGTGCTGCAGAACCTGCTCCGGGAGAAGGTCTCGATCCGCCACGTCGAAGCGATCCTCGAGACGCTGGCCGATGCGGGGCGCACCACCCGCGATGCCAACCAGCTGACCGAGATCGTTCGCCAGCGGCTGGGACACGCCATCTGCCAGGGCCTTCTCGGCGAGGCGACTTCGTTGCAGGTGCTGACGCTCGATCCCGCGATCGAAAGTCAATTCCTGCAAAGCGTTCATGTGGCCACCGAAGCAGGAGGGGCGCAGCCCTTCGTGCTCGACCCGCGCCTGACCGAGCAGCTGATGAAGCGCTTGGTGCAGCAGGCCGAACGCATGATGAAAAGCAATCTGCTGCCGGTGCTTCTTTGTGCCCCCGAGCTGCGGCGCCATGTGCGTTCGCTGTCCGAGCGGGTGATGCCTCACCTGCGCGTGCTGTCCATGTCCGAAGTGCCGCACACCATCGAGCTGAAGTCCTTCAGCGTCGTCCAGCTCTGAAATCCCAGGAACCTCCATGACCGACGTACTTGCCATCAGCCTGCAGAGCATGCAGCAGGACATGGCGCGCCTCGAACGCATCAGCATGAACATGGCGAACGCCACCACGCCCGGCTACAAGCGGGAGGTCACCTCTTCCTTGCCGACGAACACCGGCACCTTCGCCGATGCGATGCGCAGCGTCGGCGCTGCCCGGGGCGACGTGTCGGGCAGCACCGCGGCAGCGGGGACGCTGCTGGTCCAGACGGACGCCCGCCCCGGCACCCTCAAGTCGACCGGCCAGAACCTGGACGTTGCCTTGACCATGCCGGGCTTCTTCGAAATCTCGACCGAAGCCGGTCTTGCGTACACGCGCCAGGGCAGTTGGCAATTGGACGCGCGTGGCCGGCTGGTCACTGCGCAAGGCAATCCCGTGATGGGGCAGGGCGGCGAGATCGTGCTCACGCGTCCCAACCCGGTGATCGACGCCGCGGGGCAGGTGTTCGAGTCCAAGCCCGGTGGCGGCGCGGAGGCCACGCCCGTCGCGCAACTGAAGGTCGTGCAGTTCGACAACACCAAGGACTTCAGGCGCGTCGGCGATGGCCTCATGAGGACGGAACAGGCGCCCACCCAGCTCGCGGACGGCGATGTGCAACTGCGCCAGGGCTTTCTCGAGAACTCGAACGTGAGCTCGATGCAGGAAATGGTGCAACTGATCCAGTCGATGCGGCACTTCGAATCGATGCAGCGGGTCGCGCTTGGCTACGACGAAATGATCGGCGGTGCGGTGCGCAAGCTCGGCGATCTTTCGTAACCCGCACTGCGCATCGCCTCCCCACACTTTTTCAACAGGGACACACACACCATGTTCGACGCCCTCTACATCAGCGCCACCGGCATGCAAGCCCAGCAGTTGAATGTCGACACCATTGCCAACAACCTGGCCAACGTCAACACCACCGGCTTCAAGAAAAGCAAGATCAGCTTCACCGACCTCATGGTCCGCGAGGCCGGGCGCACGGCCCCTTCGCTGGAAGAGACGGGCATCCTCGGTGGCGGGAGCCGCTTGGGTGCCGGCGTGGGCATCGCCTCGACCTCCAAGCTGTTCGACATGGGCGACCTGAAGAAAACCGAGTCAGCCTTCGACATCGCCATTCAAGGCGAGGGCTTCCTCGAGGTGACGATGCCCGACGGCTCCAGTGCCTACACGCGCGGCGGCACCTTCAAGGTCAATCGCGACGGCCTGCTGGCGACGTCTGGCGGCTTTCCGCTCAAGCCCAACCTCGCCATTCCGGACAACGCGCAGAACATGCAGATCGACAGCGACGGTCGCGTGCGCATCCAGGTCGCGGGCCAGGCCACGCCGGTCGAGATCGGCCAGCTGGAACTGGTGCGGTTCACGAGCCCCACGGGCCTGATGGCACAGGGCGACAACCTCTATCGATCGAGCCCCAATTCCGGCGAGGCCATCTCGGGCAAGGCCGCCGAGGACGGCATGGGCAATCTGGCCCAGGGCTTCCTGGAAGGATCGAACGTCAAGCTGACCGAAGAAATGGTGAGCCTCATGGTGGCCCAGCGCGTGTACGAGGCCAACGTGAAGGTCATGCAGGCGTCGGACGAGATGCTGGGAATGATCAATGGCCTGCGCAAATAGCAGCGCGCGGGCCGCACTGCGGGCCGTGTGCACAGCTGCCGTTCCGGCGGTCGCCGCGCTGGCGCTGCCAGCGTTCGCGGCCGAGCAGTCGCCAGCCGAACCCCTGGTCTCGATCGAGCTGCGCCCGCAGGTCAAGCTCGATCAGTCCAGCATCCGTCTGGGCGACATCGCCTACCTGACCACGCGCGACCTGCCGACGCTGCGCCGGTTGATGGCGCTTCCGCTCGGCCCGGCGCCACGACCCGGTTCGCCGGCCATGCTGGACCGCGACACCATCGTGCGATGGGTCGAGGCACGCAGCGGCCTTCAGACCGTGGACAGCGCCCTGCGCGTGCAGTCGCCCGCCATCCGGTGGACCGGTGCCAACGAAACCGAGATCGAAAGCGCCGCGCAGCAACTGCCCGGCGAAACGGTGGTGAACGCGGCGCGTTCGGCTCTTCTGAACTGGCTTTCCCAGCGCAGCGTTCGCGCCGAAGTCGAGCCTGTGTCCACCGCCCGCGACCTGTTCCTGCCGCCCGGCGCAACGACGCTGAGGGTGCGGCCCCTGGCCAACCAGGCGCAGCCGACGCGGCGCATGCTGGTGTGGGTCGATGCCTGGGTCGACGACCGCTTCGTGCGAACGACGGCCGTGACCTTCGAGGTCGGCGCATGGGCGCCCGTCACTGTGGCGGCCACGGGCGTCGGTCGCGGTGCGACCGTCGATGCGGTCCTGCTTCGCGGCGCAACGGAAACGCGCGAGGTCGACCTCACCACGCTCAAGCAGGGCAAGCCCGTCGCCACCAAGACGGGCGGCGAACTGGCGGACGGCAGCGAGCGCCTGCGGCGACCGCTGCGTCCGGGTGAAGTGCTGACCAGCGCGCACCTCGAGGCCACGCCCGCGGTGCTGCGCGGCAATTGGGCGCACCTCCTGGCGCGCAGCGGCGATGTGTCGGTCGAAAGCCGTGTCGAGGTGCTCCAGGATGGTCGCCAGGGCCAGGTCGTGCGCGTCAAGGTGCCTGGGTCGAGCGGCGAAGTGCTGGCTCGCGTGACCGGGCCGGGGCAGGTCGAGGTGCAGCCATGAGCGTTTTCCTGCTGATGAAGAAGGGGCGCGCCGCTCTGTGCCTGGCGGCGATGGCCCTTGGGTTGTCGGCTTCCTTGCCGGTAGCAGCCGAGAGCCTTTACCAAGAAGGCAGCTTCCGTCCGCTCACCGCGGACAACAAGGCTTTCCGCGTCGGGGATTCGCTCACCGTCCAGGTCTTCGAGAACTCGTCGGCATCGACCAGTGCCGACACCGGCACGCGGCGCAACAACGACATCTCCGGTTCGGTCACGCAGACCGGCAACAGGGTGATCGGGCAGCTCGGCATCGGTGTGGCGGGTGGTTTCGACGGCGGCGGCCGCACCCAGCGGGCCAACAAGCTGCTCGCCACGCTCACCGTGACGGTGAAGGAAGTGCTCGCCAGCGGCGAACTGCGCGTGGCCGGCGAGCAGCTGCTCACGGTCAACGAGGAGTTGCAGAAGGTCAACCTGGAAGGACGTGTGCGTCCGCAGGACATCTCCGACGGCAACGTGGTTCTGTCGACCCGCATGGCCGATGCCCGCATCACCTATGTGGGCGAGGGCGACGTGACCGACCGCTCGCGCCGCAGCGGATGGCGCAAAGTTTTTGATTGGCTGGGATTCTGATGCGCCGGATCACTTCAACCCTGTCGCTGCGCTGCGCGCTTGCCGTCGCACTGCTGTGCGTCGGCCTCTCCGCGGCGCACGCGGCCGACGCCATACGCGTCAAGGACCTGGGCAAGCTCAAGGGCTGGCGCGACAACGCGCTCTTCGGAACAGGCATCGTCACCGGTCTTGCCGGTACTGGCGACTCGCCGGCAAACCGCACCACGCGCCAGTCGCTGGCCAACGTGCTGTCGCAGTTCAACCTGACGATCGCGCCGGAAGCCGTGCAGAGCCGCAACGTTGCCGTCGTGATGGTCAGCGCGAGCCTGCCGACCTTCGCGCGCGAAGGCGACACGCTCGACGTGACCGTGAGCTCGGCCGGCGATGCGCGCAGCCTGGTCGGCGGCACGCTGCTGATCACGCCGCTGAAAGGCGCGAACGGCCGCGTCTACGCGCTGGCCCAGGGCGGCCTGTCGGTCGGCGGCTATCGCTACGACGCGAACGGCAACGTGGTCCAGAAGAACCACCCGACGTCCGGCTCGGTGCCGAACGGCGCAACGGTCGAAGTGGGCGTCAACGCGTCCATGCTCGACGAGCAGCAGAGCGTGACCTTCGTGCTCTCGGAACCCGACTACACCACGGCCAGCCGGGTCGCGACCGCCATCAACAGCCAGCTGGGCGGCGGCATGGCGAAGGCCAAGGACGCCTCCGGCATCGAGATCGCCGTGCCCCCGGCGCAGCGCGGCGAGCTGGTGAGCCTCTTCACCCGCATCGAGAACGTGATGGTCGAGCCCGACCGTCGCGCCAAGGTGGTCATCAACGAGCGCACCGGCACGGTGGTGTCGGGCGGCGACGTGCGCATCTCGAAGGTGGCCATCTCGCACGGCGACATCAAGATCGCGATCTCCAGCCAGAACACGGCCTCGCAGCCGTTCAACATCTGGAACGGCGGCCCGGACATCCGTACCGCGATCGTGACCAACACCCGCATCGATGTCGACGAACAGGGCGGCACCGGCTTCGTGACCGGGTCCAACACCGTGTCCGATCTCGTGCAGTCGCTCGCGCGGCTCAAGACCAGCACGCGCGACGTGATCTCGATCCTGCGCGCCGTCAAGGCCGCGGGCGCACTGCACGGCGAACTGGTGGTCCAGTGACCGTGCCGCGCCAGACGATTCAGAACCCACCATCCCCAGGAAGCCTCCGGAGACAGACATGACAGATGGAATCGAAGCCGTGACCCGATCGGTGGTGACGCTGGCGCTCGACGCGGCCAGCCTGCGGCAGCAGGCCATCTCGGCCAACATCGCCAACGCCAACGCGGTCGGCTATGTGCCGCAGCGCGTGAGCTTCGAAGACCAGCTCGTGGACGCGCGGCGCAGCATGGAACAGACGGGACGCGTCGATGCCTTCGCCCTGGGCGACGTCCGCCCGCGCATGGAGGCCATCGTGGACAGCCAGGGCATTCCTGCGCAGGTGCAGCTGGACATGGCGGCGGCCGACATGGCCCGCAACGCCGTGCAGTACCAGGCGCTCGTCAAAGGCCTTTCGCGCCATCTCTCAATTCTTTCAATGGCTGCCGGCGACGGCAGGAAATAAGCCATGGACTACATGCAATCTTTTGCCATCAGTGCGGCCGGCATGAATGTCGAGCGCATGCGCGTCGACGTGGCGGCGCTCAACCTGGCCAATGCCAACACGGTGCAGGGCGTGGGCGGCAGCAGCTACCAGCCGCTTCGCGTGCTCGCGGAAGCCCAGTCGTCCACAGGCAGCTTGTCGGGTGCCGATGCCGGTGGCTTCGGCGCGCTGGTGAGCCAGGGGATGGAGGGCGGCGAGATCGCGTCGCTGGCCGCACCCACGGCGCGCATCGTTCCCGCCAATGTCGCTCCCCGGCTGGTGTACGAGCCCGGCCATCCCCTGGCCAACGATCGCGGCTTCGTGGCCTATGCGGCCGTCGATACCGCGACCGAGATGGTCAGCATGATGAGCGCCACCCGCGCCTACGAGGCAAACGTGTCGGCCATGAACACGGCGCGCACCTTGGCCCTCAGGGCGCTGGATATCGGGAGCGGCGCATGAGTGCATTCATTCCAGTTGAAGCGCTGTCCGCGCTTTCGCAGCAGGCGCAGTCCATGGTGGCGGCGGGCAATGCGCAATCGCTGCAAGGCCCCGCAATGGCCATGGCGCCGGACGCTTCGGCCGCGCCGGTCGCCGGCTCGTTCGGCCAACTGGTGTCCAACGGCCTCTCCCAGGTCAACGGCCAGTTGATCGGCAGCCAGGTCGATCTGCAGAAGCTCGCGATGGGCGACGCGCAGAACCTGCACCAGATCATGATCAACATGGAGGAAAGCCGCGTTTCCTTCCAGCTGATGATGCAGGTGCGCAACCGCCTGCTTGAGGCCTACCAAGACATCATGAAGATGCCGATATGAATTTCTGGCAAGGACTCACGCAGCGCGCGCGCGCCGGATTCATCGGCGGGGCGCTGCTCATCTTGTTGGCGACCGCCGGCGTCGCATGGTGGGCATTTCACACCGAGTACCAGGCGCTTTTCACCGACCTGAAGCCGCAGGACGCGCAGGCCATGACGGCGGAACTCGAGCGGCTGAAGATTCCATACCGCCTGGGCGACAGCGGCACCGCGATCCTGGTCGACAAGGCAACGGTGCACGCCACCCGCATCAAGCTGATGGGCAAGGAACTGCCGCTGCAGGGCGCGGTCGGGCTCGAACTCTTCAACAACACCGACTTCGGCATGACCGAGTTCGCGCAGAAGATCAACTACCAGCGCGCACTGCAGGGCGAACTCACGCGCACGATCCAGTCGCTCTCGGAGGTCCGCGAAGTCCGCGTGCTGCTGGCGCTGCCCGAGCAGGGGCTTTTCAAGCAGGCGACCTCGAAGGCGAAGGCATCGATCACCCTCACCATGCGCCAGGGCCAGGCCCTGCGCGCGGAACAGGTGGTCGGCGTCCAGCGCCTGGTGGCCGCCGCCGTGCCCGGCATGGCGACGCAAGACGTCACCATCGTCGACGGCCACGGCGTGGCGCTCACGCGACCGGAGGGCGGCAACGGCGAAGCCGAAGTGAATGGCGCGCGGCTCGAACTCAAGCGCGACACCGAGGCTTACCTCGCGCGCAAGGTCGCCGCGGTTCTGGACCGGAGCTTTGGCGCGGGGCAAGCCCTGGCCAGCGTCGACGTGACGTTAAACATGGACCAGATCCGCACCACGACCGAAGACGTGCTGCCCGCCGCATCGCGCTCGGGCCTGCAGGCCACGGGCGTGGTGGTGCGCGAACGCGAAGTCTTGCGCGACAGCGGCTCGTCGCTCGACAGCAAGGTGAGCGACGCCGGCAGTCCGCGCAACGGCAGTGCGCAGCGCGACGTCGAATATGCCGTCGGCCGCCGCGTCGAACAGGTGGTGAGCCAACCCGGCTCGATCCGCCGCATCCAGGTGGTGGCGGTGGTGCGCAAGGCACTGGACGCCGCGCAAGAGGAGCAACTGCGCAAGGTCATCGCCGCAGCGGTGGGTGCCTCGATCGACCGCGGCGACGCGGTGGTCGTCCAGTCGCTGGTGGGCGGTGCGATCCAGGCGCCCGATGCATCGGCGGGTGCCGTGGGCAATGCCGAGGCCGCAGCGGCCGAGGAGAGCGTTGCCGCCAACCCCGTGGGTGCCGCGTTGTCCGACAAGGGCCTTCCTTCCCTGCTGCAACTGTTGGTCGGCGGACTCCTGATCGCCGTCCTGGCAGTGCTGCTTGTCAGGGCCGGCCGCCGCGGCACGCCGCCGGGCGGCAAGGATTCCGGCCGGGCATCGCTCTCGGAAGCAGAGCGCGCAGCCGCCCTGCAAAGGGTGCGCGACTGGATGCGCGAACCCGGCGCCGGTCCCGCTGCTGCTGGTGGCCCCGTGGGCGCGAGAGGGCGCAACGGATGATGCCGGTGCCCCGTCCTTTTCCCGCAGCGAGCGCCGGTGCCGGCGTGCCCGAGTCGCGCGGCGCCCGCCACGCGGCCTTGCTGCTGCACGCGATGTCTCCGCAGGACCGCTCATGGATGCTCGAGTCGCTGCCCGCGGCGGAGCGCGCGGGCCTGGTGCCGCTCCTGGCGGAGCTCGAGGCCCTGGGCATCGAAAGAGATCCCACGCTGATCGACGACGCGACCTCCGGTGCGCCCGCCGCCGTGATGCCGGAGCAGGACTTTGCGGCCGTCCCCTCGCATCCTCTGTCGGACGAAGCCATGCTCCGTGCACTCGACGCCAGCCAGGTGCGTGAACTCGTCGCGTGCCTTCGCACCGAGCCGGTGGGCTTGATTGCCGAGTGGCTGCGGCTGGCCGACTGGCCATGGCGCGAAGGCTTCCTTTCCGCGCTGGAGCTTGGCCAGCGGCGGCGCATCGAGGCCAGCTTGTCCGCCACGGCGCCCGGGCTCGAGACGCCGCCCGGCCTGCGCGCGGCGTTGATCACGGCGGTGGCGGCACGGCTGCGGGAGCAGCAGCCCGCGGCCGAAGCGCCCGCGGCGGCGCCCTGGCACAGACTGACGCATTCGTTCAGGCAGGTCCTTCGCGGCGCATCGTCGCGTCGGAGCTGGCGCCGATGAATCCCGGCTTGCCACGCCAGGGCGATGCTTCGGCGCCGGACGCCGAGGCGCGCGCGCAGGCGGTCGTGTTGCGCGATGTCGTCATGCAGGGGCAGGTGGCGCTGACGCGTCCGCGTGGACGCGACGGCCAGCAGGTGCCGGTGCAGCCTGCCTCGCCCGGACTGGTATCGGTGCCATCCAGCCGCAATACGAAGCCCGGTGCGCCGGCGCAAGGCATGGAAACACCTGTGTCGACCGGCTCTACCGGAAGCGCACCCGATGCCTGGGCCGACCTGGCCCGCGTGGAAGAAGAAGCCCGCCAGCGAGGCTACGAAGAGGGTTTCGCCAAAGGCAACATCGAAGGTCGTGCGCGTGGCGATGAAGAGTCCAGGCAACTGGCGGCACAGGCGGCCGAAAAAGCCTCCCGCGAGTTGGAAGATCACGCCGAACGCATGACGCGCGAGCTCAAGCAGCAGGCCCAGGCCGGCTACCAGGCGCGCATCCAGCTGATGGATGGCCTGATCGCAGCGCTGCCGCCAAAGATCGAAGCGCGATTGGGCGCGGCGGAAGACGACATGCTCGCGCTGTGCTTCGAGGTTGTCTGCCGTACGCTGGGCAACAGCGCCGCACAGCCCGACGCATTGCGCGCGCAACTGGTGCGGGCGATGGACAACCTGCGCAGCCGCAAGCTGGTGGCGATCCACATGCACCCCGACGATCTGGCGATGCTCCAGAAGGGCCAAGACCCGTCGCAGGGCCTCCTGGTCAGTTCTAGCGGCAACGATGTGCAATGGGTCGCCAGCGCCGATGTGGCGCTGGGCGGCTGTATCCTGCAATCGCCCGAAGGCGGGCTCGACGCCCGCTTCGAGACCCAGCTGGCCGCGCTGCGCGAACTGCTGCTGCAAACCCGGGCCGCGGCCCGCGCTGCGGAGGCATGAATTGAGCACGCTCGACGTCTACCGCGAAGCCGTGAAAGGTGCAGAGCTGAACCGCCGCATCGGCTGGGTGAAGGAAATGCAGGGCCTCGCCATCGACGCGCTCGGCCCCGATGCCGCCGTGGGCGAGCTTTGCCGGATCATGGTCAGGACCCAAGATCGTTTCGACGGTGTGGTCAGGGACGGCGACATGAAGAGCCAGCCCGGCGTGCTCGCCGAAGTGGTGGGCCTCAAGCCCGGCCGCGTCACCCTCATGCCCTACGGATCGGTCGAAGGCATCGCCGTGGGTTGCGAGGTGCGCGCACTCGGGGCGGAGTCGCAGATCGGCGTGGGCAACAGCCTGCTGGGCCGCGTGGTCGACGGGTTCGGCGATCCGCTGGACGGCAAACCCCGGCCGGTGACCGAGGTGCGCAGGCCGCTGAAGGCCGCACCCATCAATCCGATGCAACGCCCGCCCATCGACCGTGTCCTGGAGACCGGCATCCGTGCCATCGACGGCCTGCTGACGCTCGGGCAGGGTCAGCGCATCGGCATCTTCGCGGGCAGCGGTGTCGGAAAGAGCACCTTGCTCGGCTTGCTGGCGCGCCACGTCAAGACCCATGCAGATTCCGCCGCGCAGGCCAACATCAACGTGATCGCGCTCATCGGCGAGCGGGGCCGCGAGGTGCGCGAGTTCATCGAGAAGCAATTGGGGCCCGAGGGACTGGCACGCTCGGTCGTGGTGGTCGCCACCTCCGACCAGCCCGCGCTGGCCCGCTTGCGCGCGGCCTATGCCGCACTCGCCATCGCGGAGTTCTTTCGCGACGGTGGCCACAACGTGCTGCTCACCATGGACTCGATCACCCGCTTCGCGATGGCGCGGCGCGAGGTCGGGCTCTCCGCCGGTGAGCCGCCGACGGCGCGCGGCTATACGCCGTCGGTCTTTGCCGAGCTGCCGGAGCTTTGCGAGCGCTGCGGCACCGCGCCGGGCGGCGGCTCGATCACCGCGCTGCTCACCGTGCTCGTCGAGGGCGACGACCTCAACGAGCCCGTGTCGGATGCGTTGCGCGCCATCCTCGACGGCCACGTCGTGCTGTCGCGGCACCTGGCGCACCGGGGGCACTACCCGGCCATCGACGTGCTCAAGAGCGTGAGCCGGCTGATGCCCGAGCTCGCCGACAAGGAACAGCGTGCGCTGGCGGTGTCGGCGGTGCAGCAGCTGGCCGTGCTGGAGCGCAACCGGCAGATGATCGACATCGGTGCGTACGAGAAGGGCTCCAGCCCCGAACTGGACCGGGCCATCGAACTCGAGCCCGGCCTGCAGGCGTGGCTTCGGCAGAGCACGGGTGGCGTCTCTCGCGCAGAAGCCATTCAAGGGCTGCGCGACGTGCTCGCGCCGGCGCCCGCAAGCGCGCCGGCAACGGCACCTGCCGGACGCAAGCAATGAACACCGCGCCTTCCAAAGCCCCCGCGCCCAAGCGCGACGTCGACGTGCGTGGCTTCGTCTACGCGCTCGAGCCGGTGCGCCAGCGGCAGCAGTGGCGCATGGACAAGCTCATGGCGTCGCTCGCGCGCGCGCAGCAGGCACTCGCCGAAACCGAAGCCCGCATGGCCGAGGTGCAGGCGATGCACGACGAACAGGCGAGCAAGGCCGGGCAGGCGCTGGTGTTGCGCATGGACCCCGGCGCCCACCGGGCCGCGCTTGGCTTTCTGACGCACCTGCGCGATCAATGGCGGGAACTCGATGCGAAGCGCAAGGAGCAACTGGCCGAAAGAGACCGGCTGCGCAAGGAGTGCATGGCGCTGCAGCTGCGCCTCGACGGAATGACCCAGCACAAGGAGGATGCCTTGACGCAATACGCCGATGAAGTCCGCCAGCGCAACAGCAACGAGCAGGACCGCGACTGGCTCGCGCGCTCGGCGGCCGCGCGCGGCCGCAACGTGGAGCCCTCGCAATGAGCACGAGCCATACCTCCGCCGCCGCGCGCCATGCCGCCGCCCTGCCCGCGCGGCAGGGCTCGCCCGCAGGGCAGGGAGATACCGCGCAGCAGCAGGTGGCCTGGCAGCGCGAGATGGAGCGGGCGCAGATGGCGAACTGGTTCAAGCCCCCCGTTGCCGCCGGCAAGGACGGCACCACAGCGGCGCCGACCCGTGCGCCCGAAGCACCGGCTCGCGGCAGAACGAACACTGTGGCGCAGGCCCCGGGTGCGATCGGCGGCGCCAATCCGGTTGCCGCGGCGCCTCAATTGGGCATGACCATGGAGCCGCGCACTGCGGCTGGCTTGCCGATCGGTGCGGCCGACGTCTTCAACGGTGCTGCACAGGCGCCGCGCGCGGCGGTGCGGTTCTTCGCGGAAATGCGTACCGCCGTCGCCGCGGAAGCACCTCAGGAAACCAAGGCGCTGTCGGATGTGCAACTGCGCCGCGGCGCAAGCCTGCTTCCGACGGTTGGCGAACCCGTGGACAACAGCGCACCGGACGCCGAGGCCGACGCGGTCGCCGAACCTCGAACACAACCGTCGTCCACACCCGACGCCCAGGCCCCCGTGCGCCTGCACGAAGAGTCGATGCCCGAAGGCCAGGCCGTGTGGATCGCAATGCGCGCGGACGACGATGCGCTGGCGGCCATGCTGCCCCGCATCGTGGCGGACCTTCAACGCGGCGTGCAGGACCGCGGCCAGCGCCTCCATCAGGTCGTGTGCAACGGGCGCCTCGTGTGGCGCGACGGTGCCGAGGCGGGTGCGACGGGCGACACATCCATTCCGGGCGGCGAGAGCCGCCCGACCACGGTCGATTCATTTCATTCAAAGGGGGCGTGATGGCAATTGATGCAATAGGCAGTACGGGCACTACCAACCTGCAGGCCAACAGCCTGGGCATGGAGGACTTCCTCAAGATCCTTCTGACACAGCTGACCTACCAGGATCCGCTCAAGCCCATGGACAACCAGCAGTTCATGGCGCAGATGGCCCAGTTCACGAGCCTGGAGCAGACCCAGCAGCTCAACAACAAGATCGCGACGCTCATCACCAACCAGGCCGCGCTGCAGTCGGTGGGCCTGATCGGAAAAACCGTCGACATCACGACCGCGAGCGGCTCCGTCAGCGGCACCGTGAGCGCGCTTTCGCTCTCGGGCGATTCGCCGCTCCTCACGGTTCGCACGTCGGCGGGCGCCACGCTCACCAACATCTCGCTCAGCCAGCTGGTGTCGGTGCGATGACTGCCGTGCGGCGCGATCTGAGCGATCTGAATTCGCAAGAAAGGATGTCCCATGCTTGAGTCCATCTACGTCGGCATGACCGGGTTGCTCGGTTACTCGCGAGGCCTGCGCGTGATTGCCAACAACACCGCCAACATCAACACGCCGGGCTTCAAGAGTTCCAGCCTGCAGTTCGCGGACATGTTCTACACCGGCGGCAACCTGAGCGGGGGCAACGCCAGCCAGAACTACGACCAGGTCGGGTTCGGCCTGAACACCACCGGCACCGCGATGTCGTTCAAGCAGGGCGAATTGCGCCAGACCGGCAACGACCTCGACATGGCGGTCGACGGCCAGGGCCTGTTCGTGCTGCAGGACGCGGAAGGCAAGACCACCTACACCCGCGCCGGCCAGTTCAAGTTCGACGACACCGGTGTGCTGGTGAGCCGCAGCGGCGGCGAGAAGGTGATGGGGATGGATGCCAGCGGGAACCTGGTAGAGATCACCCTTGCGGGGCAGATGCAGAACCAAGGCAAGCCGACGACGAAGATCAAGTTCGAGGGCCTCCTGTCGAACACGGAGAGCGTCATCCCTGCCGTGGGCAATGTTCAGGTTGTCGATGCGGGAGGGGTGACGCATACGTTGAGCGCAAGGTTCACTGTCATCAGCGCAACGACTGCCGAGGGGGCCACGGTGAAGGTCGAATTGATGGACGGCACCGCTGTCGTGGGAACTGGGCAGATGGTTTTCGTCAATGGCGCGCCGACACCGGCGACCGGCCTGGTGAACATGACCTACGTGCCTGCCGGACAGCCGCCCATGGCGCTGACCTTGGACTTCAGCACCGACGTGAAGCGTCTTGCCGGCATTACGACCGTCACGATGAAATCCCAGGACGGCGTGGGTCCAGGCACCCTCAGCGGCACAGCCTTCGACGGCAACGGCGCGCTCCGCATGACCTATTCGAACGGCGAGACCACCAAGGGCGCACGCCTGGCACTCGCGCGTTTCGATTCACCCGATGCCGTGGGCTCGATAGGCAACAACCAGTTCGAAATTCTGAACAAGAACGCATGGCACTTCGGCTCGGCCGGAGAGGGCGCGTTCGGCACCGTGCGCGCGGGCCAGATCGAAATTTCCAACGTTGACCTGTCGCAGGAGTTCAGCGACCTGGTGATCATGCAGCGCGGCTACCAGGCCAGCTCGCAGGTGATCTCCACCGCCAACGACATGCTGCAGGAACTGTTCTCGATGAAGAGCAAATGAACGCCTCGTCTCCTGGCGGTGCAGCCGCTTCCGCACTGCTCGATCCCTCCGAATCGGTGCTCAGGGCGCGTCCCTTGCGCAGTTGGGAAGCTGCGCAGAAAGAGGCTGTGCGCGTGCTTTTCGTCGCGTTGCATCGCGACTGGAGTGCCGAGTGGATTTCCGCGCGTGAAGGCGCATCGGCACAGGTCGAGGTCGAAGTCGCCGAGCCCGAAGGCACCTTGGTGCTGGCGGGGGACGACATCGCCTGCTGGTCGTTTGCCGAAGCGCCGCGGCGTGCCGGCGCACCGGTTGCGGATTCCCTGTCGCGTGCGCCCAGAGATCCATCGCAGGCGGCTCTTCAGGCACTGGCGGACCGCATGTTCGCGTTCGACCTGGCCACCTCCGCCACGGCGCCCGTCGCACCGGCAGTCGCACCTGCCTTGGTGCGCGCCGCATGGGCCGACTGGCTACAGCGCCTGGGCAAGTTGCTCGGAGGCTTCGCGCTCGAGCCGCAGCCGGTGAAAGGGGCGCCGGGAACGAGCGTTCCTTCGGACCCCTGGTCCGGCGTTCTCTGCGTGCGCTGGAACTGGTGCGGCGGCGTCTGGAGCCTCGGTTTGCCGCATGCCGCGGTAGCGGCCCTGCTGGGAAACCAGGCGACGAAAAAACCGGTTCCCGCTGCACCCGCGCAGAAGCTGCCGAAGGCGCGTCTCGATCAGGCCCTGGCCGGAGAACGCGTGGCGCTGCGCGTCATGCTCGAGGGCGCCGAGCTGAACCTGGGCCAACTGCAGGAGCTGCGCCTGGACGACGTGATCCCGCTGGAGCACCTGCTCGATTCACCCGCGCTGGTCATCGGCACGGACGGCACGCCCGTGTGCCGCGGCTGGCTGGGGCAAAGCGACGGCCGCATCGCCATCGAACTGGCTGTGCCCGCAACCCCCAACCCGAACACCCATCCATCGAAGGAAAAAACACCATGACGAAAGCCCTGGAAGGAATCGTTGCCGACAACCGTACCGGTGCAGCCAATACCGCGGCCGAGGGACGCGGCGAGCTTCGCACGCGCCCCCAGCAGGCCAGCGGCCTGCCCACCGCGCAGATCATCGCGTTGCCCGACCTGCATGCCGATGCCGATGGCGGCGCCGCGAATCACGCGGCCGATGCGCCGATCCTGAAAGACTGGAACCCGCTGCACCAGATCAAGGCCAAGCTGCAGGTGTGCGTTGGCGAAGCCACCATTTCCGTCGGCGAGCTGCTGGGGGCCAAGGAGCACCAGGTGCTGCGCCTGGACCGCGGATTCGACCAGCCGGTCGATCTCACCATCGAAGGCAAGGTCGTGGCACGCGGCCAATTGGTGGCGGTCGACGGACACTTCGCAGTTCGCATCACCGAACTGCCCGTTGCCCTGGGCCTGGCCTCGGGATCCTGACGGATGCATGCTGTGTTGCGGTGGATGCGGACTGGGGCCGCTGTTCGAAGGGGCCTGATGGGGCTTGCCATGGCGGCCGGGCTGCTGCTGGCGTTGCCCGGTGAAGCGCAGGAATCGCAGAAGGCACGCACTGGCGGCGGTGCCGAATCGCAGCCGGCGACCAGCCTGCCCGACAGCATTCCGGTGAAGCGGGAACAGCCGGGCGGGACGGCCGATTCCGCGAGCGATCGCTGGTGGATCGGCGTTGTCATGGCGGGCGGTCTCCTGGCACTCGCGTTCGTCATCGCCCGCCGGCGAGCGGGACAACCCAAGGCCACGGGCGCGTGGTGGACGCGATTCGGCGGCTGGCTGGACACGGTGCCTTCGCACGAGATCCAGAGGGTGTCGAGCATGCCGCTGTCGCCGCGCCACAGCCTGCACGTGGTGGTGTGGAATGGCCGGCGGTTGTTGCTGGGGTGCACGGAGCAGTCCATCCAGCTGCTGGCCGAAACCGCGGCCGCCGAGCCGGTGGAACCGGCCTCGGTCGTGTCGGGAGAGACGCGATGAGGCGGTCCTGGCACACGGTCCTGGCGCTCATGCTGCTGGCCATCGCATTGTTCGGCCTGCCGGCGGACGGCGCCCGCTCGCAGTCGCTGGACGAGGCCGCATCGGAGGTGGTGCCCGGCAGCCCGACGCTCGAGGCACCGCCTGCGGCGCCTGTCACGCCTGCCGCGATACCGCCGACGGCTCCCGCTGCCGCCACGCCGCAGGCGGCGCCCCTGGTGACAGCGCCTTCGGCAACGGCGCCTCCTCCGGTCTCCGCTCCCGAATCCAAGGCCCCACCGACGGCCGCTGCCAACCCCGTTCGCCCCAAGGCGGCTCCGGCCGCAGCGGCACCGCCGGCGCCTTCGGCCACCCCCTCGACCGAAACCGCGCAGGCCCTGCGCGTCGTGCTCGGCCTCACGGTGCTGGCGATTCTTCCGGCGCTGCTCGTCTGCCTCACCAGCTTCCTGCGGATCATCGTGGTGCTCTCCATGCTGCGCCACGCGATCGGCATGAACGAGACGCCACCCAACACCGTGCTCATCGGCCTGGCGCTCTTCCTCACGCTGTTCACCATGTCGCCGGTGCTGCAGAAGGTCAACCACGACGCGTTCGAGCCCTTCATGGCCGGCAAGCTGTCGATGGAGGACGGCTACGGCAAGGGCATGGCGCCGCTGCGCGAGTTCATGGTGCGGCAGACGCGCGAGGCCGACCTGGCCCTGATGGTGGAGCTGTCGAAGGCGCCTAACCCCAAGTCGATGGACGACATCAGCAACGTGCAGCTGATTCCGTCGTTCATGCTGTCGGAGCTGCGCGCGGCGTTCCAGATCGGCTTCGTGATCTTCCTGCCGTTCCTCCTGATCGACCTGATCGTCTCGAGCATCCTCATGGCGCTCGGCATGATGATGATGCCGCCCACCACCATTGCGCTGCCGCTCAAGGTGCTCATGTTCATTCTTGTCGATGGCTGGAGCCTGGTACTCAAGGCCCTGGTCGGCAGTTTCCATTGACGCTCCGCACGCCATGCCCCGCCTGAGTTCAGCGTTGCAACCATCTCCACAGCCGTTCTTCGATCCGGCTGCGGAGCCGGCCAAGCTCGGCGACGTGGTCGCCGAGGCGCCGGACGTGACGGTGGCGCTCTGGGCTCGGTGGCGGAAAGAAAAAGACGAAGCGGCGCGCGAGCAACTGATCTGCCACTACCTGCCTTACGCCAAGATGGTGGCCGCCACGATCTACGGCCGGCGCACCCACAACGACGTGGAGTTCGAGGACTACCTGCAGCTCGCCCGCGTCGGCCTCCTGGAGGCCGTGGACCGCTTCGAGCCGGGCCAAGGGGCACAGTTCAAGACCTTTGCGGCCAAGCGCGTGCAAGGCTCCGTGCTCAACGGACTCACGCGCCTCACCGAGAAGAACCAGCAGATCAGCGTTGCCATGCGCCTGCGACAGGAACGGCTCGAGGCCGTCAAGGACGCGGCAGCAGCGGCCGAGGAGGTGCCCGGCGATGGCCAGGCCGCCGCCGCTTCGGCCGCGCCGCGCAGCGCCGACAAGCTCTTCAAGTACCTGGCCGAGGTGGGCATCGGGCTGGCGCTGGGCGTGCTGCTCGAAGGCACCGGCATGGTCGACGGCGAGGCGTTCGATGGCAACGCCCATGCGCCGTCGCCGGAGGTAAGCTATTTCCGCAAGACCGAGATCCTTCAGTTGCGCACCGTGCTGCGCGACCTGGTGAACCAACTGAGCGACCAGCAGAAGAGCGTGATCCGCCAGCACTATCTGCAAGAGGTTCCATTCGACGACATCGCGACGCTGATGGGCGTCACGCGCGGGCGCGTCTCTCAGCTGCACCGACAGGGCCTCTTGCGGCTGCGTGAGCTGCTGGCGAAAGACGCGCGCTGCGACGTCTCCTTGTGACGTTCCATTTTCCTGGCCGGACCAACCTACCTTCCTTCTTCCCATGACCGATCCGAACGCATCCTCCTTGTCCGCCGCGCGCCAGCGCCTCGACCGGCTCGACGGCTTCCTGCGGGATGACCCGTCCAACAATGCGCTGCTGATCGATGCGTTCGAAACCGCGCTGTCGTGCGGCGAATGGGAGCGTGCACGCTTCCATCTGCAGCACGGCCAGACGCTGCACACCGAACCCCTGGCGTGGCGCCTGCGGGAAGGCGATTTCTGGCTGGCGCAGCAGCGCTACGACGAAGCGCTCGAAGTGCTTCAGGCACTGGCGGACACGCCGCAGCCGCCCCCCGGTTTCACCGAGGTGCTGCTTCACAACCTGGCGTTCATCGAGCTGCGGCGTGGCCGCTATGCGGACTGCGTGGCACGGCTGGCGCCGGTGCTCGAATCACCGGTCTCGACCGGGCCGGGCGCGCATCCGCTGGTCGCGACCCGCGCACTGCAGCAGCTCTGGCTGCGGGCCCTGCATCACGACAGCCAGCTCACCCGGGCCATGGACTGGGCCCTGCAAGCCGAGCAGCAAAAAAGCCTCGATGCGCAGGCCGCCGGCATCGCCAGCCTGATTGCCATCGATGCGGCCGACTTCGCCGCGGCGCAGCGCTGGTCGGCCGCGAGCCTTGGCGAAGGTTCTCCCGCGGACCATCCCGTGGAAAGCCTCGTGACCCAGGCCTCGATCGCGCTGGCTGCCCGCGATGCCGCACGCGCGATTCACTTCGCCGATGCCGCGCTGCAGCGCCAGCCAGGCGACGGCCGCGCATGGTCGACGCGCGGCTTCGCGGCGCTCCTGGCCAGCGACCTGCCCGCGGCGCACAGCGCCTTCGTGCAGGCCCTGTCGGCCATGTCGCAGCACATCGGTACATGGCATGGCATGGGATGGACGCAGATCCTGCAAGGCGACCTGCCCGGTGCCCGCGCCAGCTTCGACACCGCACTGGCGCTCGACCGGAACTTTGCAGAAAGCCATGGCGGCCTGGCCGTTGTGCTCGCCATGCAGTCGCAGCGGCAGGAGGCCGAAGAACACGTCGAACTGGCACTGCGGCTGGACAAGAGCAACCTCTCGGGTCGCTACGCGCAGGCGCTGCTCAGCGGCGAGGTGAAAGACGCCAAGGACGTGCAGCGTTTTGCGCGGCGCCTGCTCGGCGGAAGGGCGGGGCCGCTCGGAGGCGACATGGGTGACATGTTCCCGTCGCAGGACGCGGCTGCCAATGGCGCAGCAGGTCCCGGCAGCGACAACGGCTGACGGACGGGGTGGGTTGGTTGCCTGACTAGCGCGGCACCGACGCAGGCGCACCCGTACCCGGGCCTGCATCGGCGAGCAAGAGGTCGCCCGCTTCGCGCAGCGCCGCGCTGAGCTCGGGATCGCCCTCCATGCGTTGCAGCACCGCGTCGACCATCTGGTCGAAGCCGCGGTCGTCGAGCCGCTCGCGGCCGAACGCCTGCATCAGCACCGACTCCAGGAAGAGCCGGAACGCCTTGCGCTGCCGCTGTGGATCGTCCGGCGACAGGGCGCGCACGCGCAGCGCCACCATCTGCTGGATCTGCGCGTCTTCGTTCGCCGGCGCGTTGTTCGCCGCCGCCTCGCCACTGGTGCGCGACGACGCGGACCCGCCTTCGCCACGCGCCGCATGCGCATCGCGACCGGCCACCGGGCGGTCCTTGGCTTGCTGCGTCCGGAACTGCGCGGCGAACTGGGCGCGGATCATCGCGGCCAATTGCGTCGACGTGTCAATCATGAAGAGCTGTGTGAGCGGCGGGAGAGAGAAGCGCGAAAACCTGCGGCCGAAGCATCAGTGCGAGCGGCCCTGCTGCTGGTAGTTGGCCAGCAGCACATGGTTGCTGGATTCGGCCGAGTCGTCGTCTGTGTCCTCTTCCTGGTCAGCGGTTGCTTGCTTGTTCGTCAGGGCGGTGATGCCCGCGATGACCTTTTCGATGTCGCCCGACAGCGCGCTGTTCGTGGTGTTGAGGGGAAGTCCTTGCCGATAGTGCTGCAGCGCTTCGTCGAAGTTGTCTTGCGCGAGGGCTGCAAAGCCGCGAACGAAGTGCGGCAGCGGGTCGGTCTCGGGCAGATCGAGCAGCGGTTGCCAGGTGAGCAGCGCGATCGCCGCGCGGCCGGAACTGAACTGCAGCAGCCCCAACTGGTAGCGCGCCATCGGAAAGCCCGGTGCGAGCAGCGTGGCGTTGGCAAAGGCGGCCTCGGCGGCGTTCATGTTGCCGAGCGCGGCGAACTCCGCACCCAGCAGGAACTGCGGCAAGCCGGCACTGGGTTCGGCCGCACTGGCCTTCTGGAACCATTCGATGGCTTGTGCGCCGTCGTTGGCCTGGCTCGCCGCCATGCCGCTGGACATGAAGGCATCAAACGAAGTGGGATCGGGGCTTTTCATCACAAACATCCTCCGGTGCGATTGAGGCATCGCGTGCCAGAAAAAAAAGGGCGCTGCCGCCTGCGTGGGGCATTGTCGCGCGGAGAGGTGCTCGAAACGAGGAGGCGGACTCCTGCGAGGGGTCATCGGCGCTTTCGCTAAACAAATCGCCAGAACGCTGGATGACTTGCTTGATGAACACCACCAGCACCGCATACCTCTCGCACGCTGCCTCGTCGCAAGGCGCCGACTCCTCGGCAGAGGTCGACGATTTGGGCGAGGCGTTTGCCGCTGCGCTTCGGCGGAGCGATTGGAGCGAGGCGCAGCGGTGCCTCCAGGCGGCGGCGGAACGGGAGGACGAGGACGCCGCCGACTGGGCCTTGCGCAGGGCCGACTGGTTCCTTGCGCAGCAGCGGTGGGACGATGCAGAGAGCCATCTCAAGGGATTGCTTGCCTCAGAGGCGCAGGCCGACGACCTGTTCCAGATGGCCGTGCGCTACAACCTCGCCTCGATTGCGTTCATGCAGCACGACGAAGCCGGGTGCGTGGCCTGGTTGTCTCCCTTGCTCGAGGGCGATGGTGTGGCGAGGCCGTCGCCTTCGGGATTCCTGGCTGCGCAGATGTTGTGGGTGAGGGCGCTGCACCGGTCGAATGCGATCGATCGGCTTGTTCGATGGGTGATGCAGCTCGATGCGTCGGGCGAACTCGATCCGGCGGTTGCGGGTGTTGCGAGCCTGGCGGGTTGGGAGCGGGGCGATGTGGTGCTGGCAAGGCGCTGGGTTGCCATGGGGCGGAGTCGGGGTGAGGCTGCGTTGGCGGAGTGCCTGGTGGCGGCGGTGTTTCTTTCGATCTCGGCCCGGGGGGCTCAAACGGAAGCTATGAAGTTGGCTGAGCAGGCCTGTGCGCGCTGGCCTGCTGACGGGCGCGGCTGGGCTGTACGAGGCTTGGTCAAGCTATGGATGGGGGATGGTGAAAGCGCCAAGTCCGATCTTGAGCGCGCAGTTGCAACGGCGCCGGACTACGCACCGGCCTGGCGCGGGTTGGGTTGGGCGCAGATATTTTTGAGAGAGCCTGTCGCGGCAGAGCGGAGCTTTTTGTCGGCCCTGCAGTTAAATGATCGGCATCCAGAAAGCGATGGGGGATTGGCTGTATCAATGGCCATGCAGCAGCGGGAATCTGAAGCACGAGACCGCTTGTCGGCGCATAAGCGCCTTGACGCAAAGAATAGAGCCTGGGTCTACGCTGAGAATCTTCTAGCCGGCCGCCCTGAGATTGCGCTGGACCTTGCAGCAGTTCTCGCCGCATTGGGCCAAGATATCTCTGCAGTAGTTGATGGCGGAGACGCGATCAAATCGAATGTGTCGCCTGGTCTAATTTGAAATTAATCTGCGTAAAACTCGCGCGGATATAGTTTGCTGTCCACGTCAACAGGAATATTGCGCCAAACCGCAAGCCGACAAAGCGCAACACCCACAGCATCAAACGTTGCCATTTGAGCGACTTTGCCGTGTCCCCATGCATCAAGTTGATCCGGTGCTACACGGCTGCGAGCGCGTTGAGGAAAAGCTAGTTCGCGTTCTGCCCGCACTCGTTCAAATTCCAAGGCATCTGCGCGGGCTATATGAAATAGCATTTCATGATAGCCATACAAGAAGTGATTTGGCTTGAACATTTGTGTTCGAGCGAAATCCGAAAGCTGAATGCGGTCGCATATGCCGTGGCCCACATCGGCAAGCTGCGCAGCAAATTGACCAACAATATGTTTTTTGCTGGCCGGTACAAATGCACCTGGGTTTTCGGCAATTTCTCCGCACAGTCGATCAAATGAAGCTCGCGCGTTGGCTAAAAGAAGGCCAATCATCAAAGGATTTATCAAGAAATACTCGAGCTTGTTCCCATCCCAGGGAATTTCCCCGGCCATTGCTGCGGACATATCTTGAATCGCCGGCATCACGTCGGATGAAATGTTTTCGACGCTCGAAAAATGAGCGCGCGCCGTGGCCAAGTCATTTTGAAGAACCCATTTGGCTTGAGCGCAAATTATAAAATTCGATGCGTTGTCTCGAAAATTCCCGACAATTGATGCAAATGCCCCCTTCGCTCTCAAATCGGGAATAATTAATTTGTCTTCGGTCGTTGTTTCTGTCGCGTATTCTTCGATTTTCCGAACCCAAGCCAACATTTCTTCGTGATTTATTTTCATCAGTAAAATTTTCCTGGATTTTTCCAAGGAACTTCAACGGCGTCTTTGATTGAATTCAAATTCCCCACTCTGGGAAGTTCCAGCAGCCTGGCGCCATTGTGCCCGTAGTCCGCAAATGCTGCAAAAGAGAACAATTGCTGGTTCCCCGCCATTTGTTGAAGCTGTCTAGCAAATTGCTGAGAGGTGTTGTCGCCGGGGAATTTCCGAAGGTACTCGTCAAGCCGGCTTGCAATGTAATTGCTGGAGCCTTGCTTATCACCGGATATCAGTGTTGACAAGCTATTTGCACGTGCTGCGCCAGACTTTGCCTCCAGTGTCGCCAATTCCACGGCGCCGTTGCCGCCGATTCGAGAATAAACCGCGTCCAATCCGTTATTGGAACCGAACTTGAAGTCTGCAACTCGACTCCAGCCCTGTTCGGACATGCGAATGTGGCCGTACAAGATCCCTGAGCGCTCCGCGAGAGGAGACATTTGAGCAAACCGATCCGCCTCGCGCAAGAGGCTTGGGCTGACGCCGTGTTCCAAACTCATCCGCGCAATCGAAATTGCCTCGTTGTAGTTTCGATAGCTCCTCGCCAACAATCCAAACTCGGCGATCGCAAGATCTGCACTGGGAGCTCCTCGTGCAAGCGACGGGGCTCTGCGCACATCAATCAGACCGCTGGAATCAATCGATGCGCCATCGGACGATGACAAAGATCCAAGGCCAATGCCAACAACGTTCGCCGCGCTTTTTCCGGCAGAGCCGGCGCTAAGTGCCAATTCCCCGAGAACGTTGGCGCCCAGGAAAAGCCATCCCGTTGCGGAAGTATTTTGTACAAGATCCACGACATGCTGGCTCAGCATGCTGGCAATACGCGGGTCGCTGCCGATACTTGCAATGGTTTTCAGGCCTTGCCACTGCGTATTCAACTGCTCAGAGGCGCCTGCAAAAACATCATCGCCCATTTCGGCAATGCGGCTGAATCGGGATTGCAGCGCGCTTGTGTTGCCAGACAGCAAGTCACTCGCAACCCCGATAACTTGCCCTCCGATATACATGCTCGCTTTGGCTCCAGCATCGGCCAGTCCAAATGCGAGTTCAGCCATGCCCTTAACGCCTTCCCAAGCATGGCTGGCCGCAGCCCCAGACCAGATTAACGCCCGATTGAGCGCGGGCTCATCTGCAAAGGTCCGTTCAAGTATTTCTTGGTTTGCTGCGTAACCGTCCAAATGCGCGGCAAGCACATTTCTCATCTTGCCAACGATTTGTTCTTTTCCAGCTTGTTTCTCGGCAATGAAATCGCCCTCTGCCGCACCAATCGCTCCAGCTTGTCCCGCGGCTGCCAGTTGAGCCATGGAAGGATCTGGCAAGGCATTTAAACTGGACAGATTGACGCCAACCAGAGAGGCCAGTGAAGAAGAGTCCTGCGACAGCATTAAACTATTGATGGCTTTTGCGCGCTCAGATTCACTGCGAGAGGTATCTGCGGCAATTGCTTGTATATCGGCCAAGACGCCGCCCTGACTTGGCGCCGGGGCGTTGGCGATGCGCGACAGCGATTCCGAAATAGCATCTTCTTGGTTGCCCGAGCTACTACCTGCCCGTTGTCCGAATGCCTCCAGCACTGAATTTCCCAGTGCATTTCCAAATGCATCGGTTGCAACCTGGGTAGCGCTGATTCGACCGCCCTTGAGCGCAGCGGTTGTCATCCCTGCAGCAAGGCCTGACAGCGTGCCACGCGCCAAGGCTGTTGCAAATGGATTGTTCAGGCCGTTGAAGGCATTGGCGTCGGCCAACGCGCCGCTGATCGCGGACCCTACTCCCGCTCCTGCGGCGGCGGCAGCCACTCCCCTCCAGCTGAAGCTCGATTGCAAGCCGGTGGCGACCGAGATACCTTGAGTGATCGTGCTCGAGAGCGCCGCTCGTGCGATGACGTTCCCGACATCGCTGGCTGCACCGCCAAACGGTGCAAGACCTCCCAAGCCCGCACTCACGCCGGAGCCGAGCGCGCCGAGCGCGACGCCTTTCCAACTGAACTCGTCTTGCGCACCGATGGCGATCCCCACACCCTGACTGACGATAGAGCCAACGGCACCCGCAAGCGCCCCGGTCGCGATGGCGCCTGCTGTGCTCATTCCTCCCGCCACGAAGGCCCCCACGGCACCGCCCGCAGCACCACCGGTCAGTACACCCGCCCCAGCGCTCATGATCGTGCCGAAGCTGCCACTCAGGCCGACGGCCGCGGCCCCGGCTGTGAATACGGTGGCCACCACGGCCACCACGATCAAGATGATCTGCCCAATCCCCCCACACCCACCGCCCTTGTCCGCCTCCGGCATCGGCATGTTCGGATTCGTATCCCCAATCGTCCGGCTCGGGTCATACGGCTTGAAGCTGTTCGCATTGTTCGCCGATCCCACCTTGGTCGGAATCGTCAGCACCTGCCCGGCCTTCAGGTCGGCATTGCTGCCCAGTCCGTTCGCGTCCGCGATCAGGTACCACAGGCTCTCGTCGCCATAGGCGCCGCGCGCAATGCCCTGCAGCGTGTCGCCGGCGCTCACCGCATACGTGCCGGGGCTCGCCGATGGGTAGTTGCCGTTGATCGGCTGGTAGCCGAAGTTGAATTCCGCCTTCGGCAGGAAGAACGGCGTGCCGTTGGGCAGCGTCGGGTTGTTCTCGTCGCGAATCGATCCGTAGCGTCCCAGCACCTGGCCGTTCACCACCAGCTGGTGCTGGCCCTGGCCCGCTTGTTCGGCATAGACGATCGTGCCGCTGATGTCGCTCACGAAGCTGCGGTTGTCCAGCGGCTTGGTGACGTCGTTCACGGCCGTCAGTTCGCCGCCGTTGCCGTACTCCCAGACCGTGCCGCCCGGGTTGGTCACCGTGCTGGTGCCCAAGGTGGTGAGCTGACGGTAGCCCTCGGCGCGCCCGTAGGTGTTGGCGTAGTTGGTCACGTTGCCGCCGACCCAGTCGAACACGGTGTAGCCCAGCAGGTTGCCCGCGCTGTCGTAGCCGCCGGCGGTGCCCATGCCGGCCTTCAGCGGTGCGGGCAGGGCGTCGTAGACGACCGCGTACTTCAGCGCGTTGTCGCTCTTGTAGACGTCCTGGCGCACGATCTGGCCGTTGGCGTTGTAGCGGTTGATGTGCGTCTCGCTGCCGGTGCCCGCCAGCGTCTGGCCGCTCAGGTTGGTGCCGTTCAGGGCGTTGATGTAGGCCTGCGGCAGGGTGCCCGCGGGGCCGGTCTGGATGACGCGGCTCGCGCCGTCGTACAGGCGCGCATCGGTCTGCACGCCGTCGCGCACCACGCTGGTCATGCGGTTGAGTTCGTCATACCGGTACTGCTCGGTGGTCTCGCCCTGCGTGGCCACGTAGCTGGTGGGCGTGGTGCTGTAGATGGCCGAGCCGTTCTCGTCGAAGCCGATGATCCGGCTCTGGCCGTCGACCGTCATCACGCGCGTGCCGTTCCAGGTGTCGGTCAGGCGGTTGCCGTTCTTGTCGTAGGTGATGCGGTGCCCCTCGGCGCCCAGGTTGCCCTGGGCGTCGGCCGCGTTCGCCACGGTCTGGCGGTTCATCTGGTCGTATTGGAAGAACAGGTTGCTGTCCAGGCTCGTGTCCTGGTTCAGCACGTGCGTGCGGATGTTGGTGCGGTTGCCGACCTTGTCGTAGGCGATGTTGACGTAGGCGCGGCCGTCGGCCACCCAGCGCATGCGGCCGAGCGCGTCGTAGGCGATGTGGTTGTCCTTGTAGACCACGTTGCCCTTGGCGAACCATTCGCGCACGCGGTTGCCGGCCATGTCGTACTCGTACTTCTCGTCCTGCGTGGTGGTGCGGTCGTACACGCGCTCCAGCAGGCCTTCGCTGTTGTAGTGGTACTCGCGGTTGGTGCCGCTGTCGAAGGTGAGCTGCCTGGCGTTGTCGTAGGTGTAGGCGTAGGCCCGGCCGCCGAAGTCGGTGTGGGCCTGGACCTTGCCGAAGTAGTCGTAGCTCCAGGTGGCGATGTAGCCGTTGCCGTCGACTTCCGCGATCTTGTTGCCGCGCGCATCGTAGGCCACCCGGGTGGACTGGCCCATGGGCTGGATCGTCTGGACCACGCGGCCCTGCAGGTCGTACACGTAGCGGATGGTCTCGCCGTTGCCATTGGTCTGGCTGAGCTTGCGTCCGGCCTGGTCCCAGGTGTTGGTCTCGACGATGGCGCGGTTGTCCACCAGCTGCGCCACGTTGAACGTGGTGTTGACGCCGTAGACGTTGACCACGCCGTGGATCGTGGTGAGCAGCCGGCCCACGTTGTCGTAGGTGAAGCGGGTGGCGCGGTCCATCGCGTCGATGGTGCTCACCTTGTCGCCGAAGACGTTGTAGGCATGGCGGACCGTGCCGCCGTCCGCGTTGAGCTCCTGCACCAGGTTGCCGGCTGCGTCGTAGGCCTTGCCCTGGATGTTGCCGTTGGCGTCCTTGACGGCGACCTGGCGTCCCAGCTTGTCGTAGAACAGCTGGGTGACCGGTGCGCCGGCGCTGTTCGCGTTGCCGTCGGCGTCAGGCTGCTTCTGTTCGACCAGCTGGTTGTTGGCGTTGTAGCGGTAGGTGGTGACCCAGCCCGCCGAGCGCGGATCGCTGATCGACAGCACGTTGCCCCAGCGGTCGGTGTTCTGGTTGACCACCGGGCGCTGCGAGCCGCCGCTGCCCGCGAGCCAGATGGCCTGGCTGCCGGGCGCGCCGGAGGTGCCGGTCTCGCTCACGGCGGAGCTGCCTTCGACCGTGGTCGTGCTCGAGGCAAAGAGCGGCGGCATGGCCGGAACGATGTAGCCGGGGGTGTAGGGCGGGGTGGTGTCGGTCACCGTGGGGGCCGGCGTGGTGCCGGGCACCCACACGTCGACCATGCGCCATTCGGTCTGGATCTCGGTGTACGGCACCGCCGTGACCACGCCGTTCACCATCTCGTAGCCCTTGCCCAGGCCGGTGATGGGATTGCCCGACTCGTCATGGCCCGTGACCACCATGACCGGTGGGCCGTAGATCGGACTGCCCGAATGCGAGCTCACGATGTACTGCGACGGGTCTGCCGGCGTGACGAGCGTGGGCACCTGCACCCAGCTGGTCTGGGTCTGGTACTGGGTCTCGTAGCGCGTTTCGTAAATGATGTTCCCGGCGGCGTCGCGCTGGTAGACCGGCGTGGTGCCGACCTGCACCTGGTAGGTGTAGGGCTGCTGCACGTACTGGGTTTCGTAGCGCGGCTGGTAACCGGCGATCACCGGGCGTTGCACCGGCACCTGGACCGGGTAGGTCACGTTCTGCCAGCCGGTGATCGTCCAGACGTTGTCGTAGACGGTTCTGTAGTGCGTCTCGTAGACCGTCGTGTACTGGATGTTGCCCCAGGCATCCCGCACGATGACCTGGTTGCCCGACTCGTCGGTGGTCGTCTGCGGCGGACCTTGCACCGCCACCTGGTAGGCCTCGGTGCGCGGCACCTGCACCCAGCCATAGACCGGGTCGGTTCGCGTCTGGTACTGCGTCTCGTAGATGGTCTCGTAGACGATGTTGCCGGCTTCGTCGCGGGCATAGATCGGGTCGGAGCCCACCTGCACCTGCACCGCGACCGTCTGCACGCCGGTGCGGGTTTCGTAGACCGGCGTCGTGATGATGTTGCCCGACTCGTCGCGCGCCGGCACCGGGTCCTGGCCCACCGCCACCTGCACGGGCACGGTCTGCGTGACCTGCTGGAGCTGGTAGGTGTAGTAGGGAATCGCCTTCACCGGCCCGTAGATCGGACCCGACGACTCGTCGTTGCCGATGATGTCGCGCCCATAGCCCTGGCCGAAGATCGGCTGGCCGTTCGCATCGGTGCCGATCACCACCGGCGGACCGTAGGTCGGGCCGGAACCGGTCCAGCCGATGATGTGGTTGGCCGGGTCGTCGGGCGTGATGGTGACGGGCACCGGGAACGGCATCAGCGTCGGGACGTTGTGTCCTTCGCCCGTCGGGCTCACGACCAGGTTGCCGGTCGCCTGCGCTGCCGGCACGGCCACGCCCAGGACGGTCTGGGTGACGAGCACCTGGTACTCGTAGTTCCCCGGCGGCAGGCCGCTGATGTCCACTTCGTGGTTGCCGGTCGGGTTGCCCGACTCGTCGGTGCCGACATTGCCGCCGATCGGCAGCGTATGCCACTCGCTGCTGCCCTGCAGGCGATAGCGGAAGGTGGTGTCGCCCGAAGGAATGGCAGGCACGGTGTTCGACGCGGCGGGCCAGCGGATGACCGGCTTGGTCGTGGTCGGGCCGCTGTAGATCGGGTTGCCCGATTCGTCGTAGCCGGTGATGTCGCCGACCGTGACCGTTGCGATGGCGACGCCCGGAATCACCGGCAGGTTCACCGGCGGAACCCAGTAGGGCGGCTTGAAGCCCGTGCTCACGATCTGGCCGGTGGCGTGGGCATACGGCACGCCGTCGCCGGCGTGGATCCAGAGCAGCTCGTACTCGTAGGTTCCGGCGGCGATGATGGAAACGTCGACGCCGTCCTTGCCTTCGCCGCGCGCGGAGACCGTGCGCGTGTCCCAGACGCCGTTGCTGCCGGCCGGACGGATGCGGAAGACTTGCTCCACGTCGTTGCCCGGCGACTGCCAGGTGAAGAGGCCCAGCCCGGTCACGCCCGGTTGGTAGAAGCCCATCGGCGTGCCGATGGAAGCCAGCGGCGGCGAGGTCAGGTCGATGCGGCCCGAGCCGATCACCGTGGTCACGCCCGCGGCCGTCGTCATCAGCGCGCGGTATTCGTAGTTGCCGGCGGGCAGGCCGCTCGCATTGAAGCGCTGCGCATCGCCGAAGTTGGTGAGGCCGAACGAAGCCCAGCCCGAGTCGCCGCTGCTGCCGGCGGGGCGCAACTGCAACTGCACCGTGGCGGTCGGATCGTCCGGCGTGTCGATGTCGATCACCTGGGCGCCGTATCCGAGCGATGTCTGGTCGGAAATCTGCTGCCAGTTGCCGTACAGGTCCTTCTTGTAGATCGTCAGGCGCGTGACCTTGCTGATGCCGCCATTGGGCGCCGCATCGTCGGCCCACGTCAGCGTCACGTTGTCGACGCCTTGCGCGGCGTTGGTCAGGATCTGCGTGCGCGAGCGGATCTCGCCGCCGGCCACGGTCACCGGCGTCCCGGTGGGGTTGCCGGATTCGTCGGTGCCGCCGCCGACCGTCCAGGTCTGCGTGGCGTATTCCATGACGACCTTGACGTCGCCGCTGCCCAGGTTGTGCAGCGGGGCCCAGGAGACGTTCACGGAGTTCGTGCCCTGCCAGGAGACGTTGCCCGACTCGTCCGAGACCTTCTGGCTCGAGCTACCCAGCGTGGCGTGCGTATAGAGGCGGCTGTTGCGCGGGCCCGTGTCCCATTCCTCGCGCTCCGCGCCGACGGTCTGCACCGCATGGCCCAGCGCGTCGTAGACCGTGTCGGTGCGGCGCAGATCGCGCCAGGCCAGCTCGTCCGCGTGCTGGAAGGACTTCAGGTCGACGTTCTCGTAGGTCGAGCCGTAGCTGAGGATCTGCGCCGTCTGCTTGCCCTGCAGGTTGTAGAAGGCGACCTTGTCCACGCCGTCGCCGGCGTTGGTGCGCCAGACACGGCCTGCGTTGTCGTAGTCGAAATACTCGCCGGCCACGCCGTTGACGCTCTTGCGCGTGACTTCGCCGAAGGCGTTGTAGGTGATGGCGGCATCGGTCAGGCCGGCCTGCGCCTGGCCGACGGTGACCACCGAAGAGCCGCTCACCTGGCTCGTGGACGCCGGATCGATGATGTGCGTCTGCTGGCCGAGCTTGTCGTACTGGTAGGCGCGGAACAGCGTGCTGGAGATACCGTCGCCGTTGGTCACCGTCTGCCATTCCTTGGCGACGTGGCCCTGCGCATCGTACGAGCTGTAGCGGCTCACGCGGTTGGCGTCGGTGCTCTGGGTGACGTGGCCCAGGCGGTCGTAGGCGGCGAAGGTGGCGCGATCGGCGGCATCGCCACCGGCCAGCGTGTAGGTGCTGGCGTTGGCAGCGGACGCGCCGCGCGAATAGGCCACCGTGACCAGGGCATTGCCGTAGGCGTCGCGCAGGAACTCCGTCAGCGGCGTGACCGTGGCCCCGCCGGCGACGGCAATCGATGGCGCAGCGACAGCCCGGACACGCCCCAGCGCGTCGTAGTAGCTGTACGTGCTGCCGCCGGCGGCATCGATGGTGCGCGTGAGGTTGCCGACGGCGTCGTACTCGTAGCTCGTGACGAGGTCGGCGCGGCCGGAGGTGCCATTGGTGCTGCTGCTGTACTCGACCGAGAGGCGCGTCTCGGCCGTCTTGCGCCCGCCGCGGTCGAAGGTGTAGACGGTGGTCCGGTCGTCGCTGCTGTTGGGTGCCGTGGGAATGGCCGCGCTCGGCGTGCTGCCGGCCCAGCCTGCGATGGCCGTGGCGTATTCCTTGTGCACGGCCATGTTGCCGGCACCGTCGTAGGCCTGCGTGGTGAGGTAACCCAGCGCATCGACCGAGGCGATCAGCTGGCCCCGCTTGTCGTAGTAGTTGTTGGTGCGGATCCAGTCCTGCGTCTGCGCGTTCTTGAGTTCGGCCACCTGCGTCAGGTCGCCGAATGCGTTGTAGACGTTCGCGGTCGTCTTGCCGGCCGTGAAGTACTTGATGGTGTCGGGGGCGCCCGCGTCATAGACGAAGGTCTGCGGTTCGATGACCTTCGAGACACGGCCCACGCGGTCGTACTCGGTGGTCAGCGTGCGGTCGGCGCCGTGGTCCAGGCCCGCGGCATTGACGGCCGCACTCACCTGCGCAGTGCTCAGGCTCGCCGGGTTGCCGTTCGCGAGCGTCGTTGCATTGGCAAAGCGCGAGAGCTGCGTGACCTGGCCCCAGACGTTGCGCTGGTAACCCGTCACGAAGCCGAGCGCATCGACCTCGTAGCGCACGCGCCCGAGCACGTCGTAAGTCTTGTAGCTCAGGTTGCCCGCGACATCGAGGTTGCTCACGGCATTGCCGAAGACGTCGTAGCGGGTTTCGGTGAAGAGCGACTTCAGCACTTCAGTCCGGCCCGCGAGGCCGGTCGCCCCGTTGGCTGCGAGGTTGTCCGCGCCGGGGTTGTAGACGCCGACCTCCGGATAGATGACCTTGACCTGGTGGCCGAGCGTGTCGTACTCGTAGCGCGTGGTGCGCTGCTCTGGACGGCCCAGCGCCTCGGTGCGGGTCACGAGGTTGCCCAGCGCGTCGTAGGCCAGGCGGGTGACGAGGTTGGCGCTGCCGCTGTGGGCCGCATCGACGACCAGGTTGCCTGCGCCGTCGGTGGTCACGGCCGTCATCTCGACGGCGGGCGCGGTCTCTTGTGTCAGGCGACCGGCAGCGTCGTAGTCGTAGGTCCAGACCGAGCCCTTCTTGTTGGTGAAGGAGACCTTCTCGCCCAGGGCGTTGTAGCCGTAGCTTTCGCTGAAGCCCAGCGCATCGGTGCTGCTGGCGAGGCGGCCGGCGGCGTCGTAGACGAAGCTGTTGGTGCGATCGTCCGGATGGGTCACGAGGGCCGCGGCGATGGTGGACGAAGAGCCCAGCGCGCTCGCCGGAATCGACAGCGCGTAGGCGGTGGTCTGGGTCAGCCGGCCCAGGCCGTCGTAGCTGTTCTTGCTGACGTGGCCCTGTGCGTCAACGCTGAACACCGCGCGGTTTGCGGCGTCGAAGGTGCGCGTCGTGGTGCGGTCGGCGGCGTCGGTGCCGAACAGCAGGCGGATGTCGCCGTAGCTCGCATCCCAGTTGCCGTCGAGCCCGTTGAAATCGATGCGGTTGGCGTACTGCGTCGTGCGCGTGTTGTTGCCCGCGCCGTCGTACTGCATCTCGGTGACGGCACCCGTCGAATCGACGCGGATGACCATGCGGTTGGCGGCGTCGAAAGCAAATCTTTCCACGCGGTCGGCGCCCAGGTAGTCGACCGGCGCGGCGGCATTGATCTGGTCGTCGGTCGGCCGGCTGGTGGCGGTGGGGGCTGCAATGTGGACCCCGAGGGTCCATTGCGTGGTGACGTTGCCGTTCCTGTCGTAGCCGGTCCAGGTGAGGCCGCCGAGCCCGTCGACCACGAAGATCTGGCGATTGGCCTTGTCGTAGATGCGGTCGGTGATCCGGTCGCCGCTGCTGGCGGCCACCGTGCTGGGCGACGCCGAGGCCGACACCGCCGTGGCGTACTGGATCTGCTTGATCAGGTTGCCGTTGTTGTCGTAGACCTGCTTTGTCACGGCGCCGGCGCCGTCGGCGTGCCAGCTCAGGCGGTTGGCATGGTCATAGACGAAGCGGTCGTGCGCATCGCGCGCCGGGTTCGCAATGGCAGCCACTGCGGCCGCGATGGCTGCAGTGGTCGCATTCGTCGTCACCGGGATCGCGGTGGCGTAGGCGATGCGGTCGACCACGTTGCCGTTGCCGTCGTAGCTCTGCTGCACCACGGCACCCGTGCCGTCGACGGTGTAGGTCGCGCGGCCGAGCGGGTCGTAGACGAAGCGCACGCGCTGGTCGTGGGCTGCGTCGCCCGCGGGATTCGGCGTGGTGCCCGGCGTCCAGCCGGCCAGCGCGATGCGGTTCGCAAACGCAAGGCGTTCCACGACCTTGCCGTTGGCGTCGTAGATGAACTTGACCACTTCACCCAGGCCGTTGACCGTGGCGGTGAGCCGGCCGTCCTTGTCCAGCACGCGGTGTTCGGTGCTGTCCTGGCCGGGAGCGGCGACGATGCGCGACTGGATCTGCGCGACTGTCGGTGCGGTGCCCAGGTTCGCGAGGCCGATCGGTGTCGCGAAGGCTTCCGTCTTGACGATGCGGCCTTCGGCGTCGTAGCTGTTGCGGCTCAGGTTGCCCAGCGCATCGACCGTGAAGACCAGGCGGTCGCCGGCGTCGTAGGCGTAGCGGCGGACATTGCCGTTGGCATCGGTGTCGCGCACGACGTTGCCGTTGGCGTCGTAGGCATAGGTGCGCGTGATGTTCAACCCGTTGGGGTCGACGCGCTCCTCGGCCCGGCGGCCGAGGGTGTCGTAGGCATAGCGGATCAGCGTGCCGCCGGGGCTGAGCACCGAGAGCGTCTTGCCACGGGCGTCGTAGGTGTATTCGGTGACGAGGTTGAGCCCGGTCGGGTCGATCACCTGGCGGAGCAACTGGCCCTTGAGGTCATGCACCATCTGCGTGATCGAGCCATTGGCATCGGTCACGGTGATCTGCTGGCCCTTGGCGTCGTACGCGTACTCCGTCACCAGGTTCAGGCCGTTCGGATCGACGATGCGCTTGAGCAGCCGGTTGGCCGCGTCATAGGTGTAGGCGACCACGTTGCCGTTGGCGTCCGTCGTCTGGATGAGACGGTTGGAGCGGTCGTAGGCGCTGCTGGTGGTGGTCAGCGGCGTGGTGGTCGACAGCAGGTTGCCGTTCTTGTCGTAGCTGAAGCTGGTGGTGTTGCCGTTGCCGTCCACCACCTGCTGCGTCTGGCCCTGGCGCGTGCGCACCGTGGTGACGGTGATGTTCTCGGGCGTGGTCACCGAGACGCTGCGCAGCGCCTTGTTGTAGCTGTAGGTGGTGGTGTTGCCAAGGGCGTCGGTCTGCGTGAGCACACGGCCGAAGGCGTCGTAGCTGGACGAGCGCTGCGCGTTGAGCGGATCGACGGCGACCACGGCGCGGCCGAGCCGGTCGTAGCTCTGCGTGCGGACGTTGCCGTTGGTGTCGACGGTGCGCGTCGCGCGACCGAAGGCGTCGTAGACGGCACTGGTGATCGCGTTGACGCCGGAAGCATCGGCCACGGTGCCGGTGACCAGGCCGCGGCGGTCCACGGTTTGCGTCTGCACCAGGTGCCGGCCGTCGCCGATCGTCTGGTCGCGGGCGATTTCTTCGCCGAAGGCGTTGTAGGTGCGCTGCGTCGCGTTGCCCAGTGCGTCCGTGCTGGCCGAGAGCGCGCCCGTGGCGGCGTAGGTGAAGGTCTGCTTGCTGTCCAGCGCGCTGTTCTTGACGGCGTTGATCGCGTTCGTCAGCGCCAAGCCGACAAGGCCGCCAGCGAGACCGGACAGGCCGATGCGGGTGCCGTACTGGATGGTGGCCGAGAGCTGGCCGAGCGTGTTGTATTGCTGCTCGGTCACCTCGCCCAGCGCGTTGACGGTGTGCGTCAGGTGCCCCGAGGTGTCGTAGAAGAACAGCGTCTTGTTGCCGTACGCATCGGTGGTGCCGGTGCGCCGCCCCGCGGCGTCGTAGGTGTGCGCGAGGCCGTATTGCGCCCAGATCGCGTCGATCTGCGCCTGGGTCTGTCCGCCGGTGAGCAGCGCGCTGCCCACGCCGCTCAGCTCGCCGGTCAGCCGGCCCTGGATGTCGTAGCGGGCGTTGAGCGTCCGCACTTCCGACGTACCGGCGGCGGAGGTGGTGCCGACCAGGTTGCCGGCGTTGTCGTACGCGTACTGCGTGACGGTGCCTTCGTAGTTGGTCTGCTGAGAGATGCGATTGAGCTTGTCGTAGACGACGGTGCTCGTGCGGTCCTCGGGCGTCGAGGAGGGGCGCAGGTCGGCCACCGTGGTGCCGGCGGAAATCTGCGCGAGCTGCGCGGTGTTGACGCGCGTGGCGTAGCGCACCGTTTGCGTGACGTTGCCGTTGGCATCGAAGACGCGTTCGGTGAGGTAGCCCTCGGCGTCGACCTCGGCCACGGTGCGGCCCTGCGCATCGTGCAGCCAGAACGAGTTCTGGTCGTTGGCGCTGGCTGCGGGAATGAGCTGAGCCAGTGTTCCACCGGCACGCAGGGCCGGGTTGGTGGCCGTGGCATAGGTGGTCTGGCTGACCAGGCGGCCTGCGGTGTCGTAGCGCAATTCGCTCAGGTAGCCTTCGGCGTCGAGCGTGCCGCGCAGCATGCCGTCGTCGTTGTAGAAGCTGCGCGTGACGCGGTCGTTCGCGGCATTGGCCGTGGGCGCGGTGGCCGCGAGCGTCGGTGCGGTTCCCAGCGATGCAATGGCGATGGGCTGGCTGTACCGGATGGTGGCCGTGACCCGCGAGGCGCCGTCGTACTGGGTGTCGGTGACGGCACCGGCCGCATCGATCGTGCGGACCACGCGGCCCGCGTCGTCATAGATGCGCCACGAGCGCTGGTCCAGTGCGCTGGCTGCGGGACGGAAGTCCTCCACCTCCATGGGCGTTCCGTTCGTGGCGAATTCCTGCAGCGCCTCGATGAGGCCCACCGCGGGGTTGGCATGAACGATCGTCTGCGTGACCTGGTTGTTCTTGTTGTAGATGTACTCGACCATCTGCCCCGAGGCCGACACTTCCATGCTCAGACGGCCCTCGTGGTCGTAGAGCATGCCGGTCGCAACCCCGGTGGGATCGATCTTCAGGTAGGGCTTGCTCTCTTCGGCGTAGTAGACGTAGGTCGTCTGTCCGAGCAGCGGCGTGGCCGCGCTGCCCTGCCGCACGCTCACCAGCCGGCCGTTGTGGTCGTAGGCGCTGGTGGTGATGAGGCCGTTGGCCAGCGTCACCGTGGTCTTGTTGCCCGCGTCGTCGTAACTGGTGACGGTGGTGTTGTTCAGCGCGTCTTGCGCCGAGAGCCGGCGCCCGAGGCCGTCGTAGGTGTACTGCGTGGTGCCGTCGATTGCGCTGACGGTGCTGATCAGTTGTCCGGCGCGGTCATAGACATAGTGCGTGACCGACTGGCTGCCGTCGGCCACGCCGTTGCCGCTGGCGTCGACCTTGCTGAAGACGGTGAGCTGCTGGACCTGTCCGCGCGCGTCGTAGACGAAGTCCGAGCGGCTGGACAGCGTGCGGTCCTGGCCGCCGACCCAGTTGACCATCTGGGTTTCCGTGGGCGTCGCGGTCGTGCCGAGGGCCGTGGTGTCGTAGCCGCCACCGGCATATTCGAAGGTGCTGGTGCGCTGGCCGTAGCTGTCGTAACGGTACTCCGTGATGCGCCCCTTCGGGCTCAGCACGAAGCGAAGCAGGTTCCGGCCCGTGCCTTCGTAGATGTAGCGCGTGGTCAGCGGCTGCTGGGGCTGGATGACGCCCGCACCGTCCGGGTCCGGAGCGGCATAGACGGTCTCGGTCAGCAGCTGGTTGCGCACGTCGTAGGTGCGCGTGATGGTGTTGCCCGCGGCATCGCGCTGCAGCACCTGGTTGCCGCTGGCGTCGTACTGCATGTCGACGGCATGGCCCTCGCCATCGACGATCCGGATCACGTCACCGTTGGCGTTGTAGGCGAAGTCGGTCGTCTGCGACACGCCATTGGCCGTTGGGCCCTTGATCTGCAGCAACTGCCCGCTCGTGTCGTAGCTGTAGACGCTCACCCGGCCCTGCGGATCGACCACCGAGGTCCGGCGGTTGGCGGTGTCGTAGCTGTAGTTGGTGATGTTGCCCGCGCCGTCCTTGACGCTGGCGACCTTGTAGTCAGCGCCGACCTGCACGTAGGTGAACTGCAGGCTGGTGCCGTCGGTCTGGGTGACCGAGGCGATGCGTTTGCTCGCGCCGTCGTAGGTGTAGGTGGTGACGTACTTGACGCTGTCCGCGACCGAGTTGTCCTCGGGGCTCAGGTCGACCGTGACGCTCGAGAGCCGGTTGGACGCGTCGTACGCGTAGTGCACGCGGGTGAGCGTCGCGCCGTTGGCGGCAACGGTGCGGATCTGCGTGAGGTTGGTGCCGGTGTAGTCGAAGTACGTGACCTCGCCGTTGGCATTGGTCAGGCTCTGGACTGTGCCGTTGGTGTTGTAGGCGTAGCTGACGGTGTTGCCGCGCGGGTCCGAAGCGGAAACGAGGCGACCTTGTCCCGTCGACTCGTAGCGCTCCACCAGGCCGGAGGCGCCATCGGTCCAGACGAAGCGACCGGCGCCTGCATCGTGGGCGACGGTGTCGAAGGCGCCCGAACCCGCTGCGCTGACATAGAGGCTGCGCGTCGTGTCCCAGGTATAGACGGATTGCGAGCCGTCGCGGTCGGTGCGCGTGAGGGTGCTTCCAGTCGTGGCGACGGTGCCCGTCAGCACGATCTGCTGGCCGAATGCGCCGACCCGCCAGTTGTCGCCGTTGTCGTCGTTCAGCAGGCCCTGGCTGTTGTACGTGCGCACGGCACTGATATCGAGGCCGCGGCCCTCGAGCCGGTCGTCGAAGTCCTGCAGCACCAGGTTGCCGGTGGCGATGTTGACGAACGCCTGTTCGCCGTTCCTGCCCTGGCCGGCGGCGCCCAGTGTGCCGCGCTGCCCGAGCGTGGCCAATGACGTCAAACTCAGACCCAGACTGTTGCCGCTGACGATCGCTACCATTTTTGTGCCCGTCTCTTGTGTTGAAACGAACCGCCATCGTTGAGCCTGCTTTTTTGTCCGCCTGCACCAGGTCGGACTTTCAAAGCCCAGGGCCGTCCCTGGTGGCCGTCAACCCCGCTCGCGGGCGAGGGTTAACGTGCGGTTCTAGGCAATATGTCCGGGCGAGAAGGAATTTGTTTAGCCCGCGAGCTCTTTTTTCCGGTAAATGCGCGCCGCGCTAAACAAACTTCCCGCGGCGTGGATATGTTGTCGGGAAGGCCATGTCGGCCATCCTGAGCAGTTGTTCTTCCTATGTCCTACATCGCGGTCACACTGAATCACTTCCGGGCTCTTCAAGAATGGGCGGCCAGCCGCCAGGCGGATGCGCGCCTGGACATGAAGACGTTCAAGGTAGAGGTCCAGCACGGCCGGGCGCGGTTCAACCTGCACCCTCAATTCCTAAATACCACGGGAGGCACGCTGAGCTACTCGCCCATGCTGACCCCGGGTGCCACCGGCTTCATCGGCTGGCTTCCCTACCGTGCGATCCAATGGCCGCTGTCGAGCGACAAGCTGGCTTTCAAGGACTTTCTCGAAGGCAACGGCTTGCTGGCGCCCCGGCGATGGAGCCGGGAAGAGCCCATCGGCGAAGACCATGTGCTGAAGCTGCCCGCGGGCTCGTTCGGCCAGGCCGTCTTCGGGCCCTATCGGGCTGGTACTGACGCGCTGTCCATGCCCGAGCACCAGCATCCGTCGCGCGAGCGGATCTTTGCCGAGCAATTCATCGTCGGCCGCAACGTGAAGGCGTGGTTCTGGGGCGGCGTCCCCTTTCACCTGCATCTGCACGCGTACCCCACGGTCCGAGGCGACGGGGTGTCCAGGATCGATGCGCTGATCGCCAGGCGAATGGAGCGTGCGGACGGCTCGCTGCCGGACGACGCCGACAAGGCCTGGATCGTTTCCGCGCTGGCCTACCAGGGGTGGACGCTTTCGGACATCGCTCCCGACGGTGAGGAGATATGGATCGAATACCGCTACGGCCGCCGGCACGCGCCCGATCCGATCCAGACGCATTCGGACAACATGCTCCACGAGCTTTCGGAGGCGGCGCGCGACCAGGTGAACAAGGCCGGCCGCATCCTGCACGACGAACTCTTGAAGTCGCACGGCGTCCCCGTGCTCTTCGCCCTGGACGGGGTGCTGGACGCGAACGACCGGGTCTGGTGGCTCGAAGCCAACTCGAACCCGATCCTGCCGCCCACCGGGTATCCCTTGATCCTGGCCACGCTGTTCGAGGACGACCAGCCGGCTGCGGCACCGGTTCAGTCCCCGGTGCTCGACATTGCGTAGCGCGCATGGTGCCGATGCCCAAAGCCCTGACAACAACGCCGCGACCCGTCGCGGTGGGCAAATGGACGTTCCGCAGGGGCGGCATGCTTTGCCGCCTTCCGCTGAAGAGGCTGCGCGTCTCGGCTCCTTCGGAATTCCTGCGCGCGGTGGAAAGCAGTTGCGACGGCAAGGCGACCTGGGAAGAAGTCAGAAACGGGTTGATCGCCCGTTGGCCGGCCAACGAGGTCGACGCCTGCCTGTCCACCTTGCTGGAGCAGGGGGCGCTGGTGGATGCCGGCCACCTGCTGGCGCTGCAGGCGCAGATCGGCTGGACGCCGCAACCGCTCGCAGCGCCGCTGAACGACGCTGAATCGCTCTACGAACTGAGGCGGGCCGCCGAGCGCCGCATGGTCGAACCCCTCCCGGGCGTCGTGAAACTGCGACCCCGGCAGACGCCGCTGATGGACCTGCTGCGGGACCGCGGCAGTGCACGGACATTCGACGACCGTGCGCTGTCGTTGCAATCGGTCGTGAACATCCTGTGGTCGATGTACGGCGTGTCGCATGAAGGCGAAGAGCGCATCCACCGGACGGTGCCGTCGGGTGGGGCGCTGTACGGCCTGCGCTGGTTTCTCGCGCTGCTGCGTCCGATGGATGGCTACCCTTGCGGCATCTACGAGGTCAGACATCACGCCGACGGCCAGAACGTGGGCGAGGTCTCGATGCATCGGCTGGCGGGCGATGCCGTGAATGCGTGGAGCACCTTGCTGACCCCGTCGGTCCTGAGCTTTGCGCACGCAGTCGTCTACCCCGTCGCCAACCTTCGCTTCATCAGCGAGAAGTACGGCAATCGATCGCTCACCCTCGCGATGATCGAGGCCGGTCATGCCTTGCAGAACGGCGCGCTCGCCGCCCAGTTCGAGGATGCGGCCACGATCGTGCGCGGTGACACGGTAGAGATGGAGGTTCTTTCGCTCCTCGGGCTCGCAGGCTCGTTCTATCCATTGCCGTCCATGGTGGTGGGAGCCAAGCCTTCGCAAGTGCAGGAAAAGGCAGCCTCGAAGGCCAGCCAGGCTGCGCTGGTCCGCTCCATTCCCAACCACTCCCAGCAGTTGCCGCTGTCCACGCGCATTGCAGTGGCCGGCCCGATTCAGATCGGAGGTCCGGCGGGCGCATGGGCGTTGTGGGCCGCCGGTCGTTCCGAAGACGCCCGACTGGCAGCCGTCAAGGCCGAGGCGGAAGCGTGGGAGCGCATCGGCTGGTCGACCCCGCCTGCCGCGATGGAGCGGGCGCGTCCGGGTGAGGTGAATGGCGCGGTCGATCCGCGCAGCCTGGTGCGCTACAGCCAGGCGCAGTACGACCGCCCGGGGTTTTCCTATTCCCCGCTCTCGGCACGCCGAAGCTACCCATGGGTCAAGGGCCTGCGAGCCGCCGATGGCGCCGAGGTCCATCTCATGGCCCATTGCGTCCATGCCTTGAGCTCGCTGCATCCGAATGACGCCAGCAGGCCCTTCACCAACGCCAGCACCTCGGGCGTTGCGGCCTACACGGACATGGAAACCGCCCAATACCGGGCGCTGGTCGAACTTGTCGAACGCGACGCCTTCGCGCGCGCCTGGCTCGGCCGCCTGGCGCCGCCCGCGATCGAAGAAGAAGGCATGTCCGGCTCGGTGCGGCACAGGCTCGCGCGGTTGCGGCATGCGGGCTATACCGCATCGGTGCACGCACTGCCGTCCGGGCACCTGCCGGCGGTTGCTGTCTTTGTCCAGAATGTTCGGTCGACCTTCACGTCCATCACGACGGCCGCGGGGTTCGCATGGGAAGAGGCGTTGGAGTCTGCTCTCTCGGAGGCCGAAAGCCGGGTGCAGCAGCAACACGGAACGGCAGCGCATCCGCCCATGGCGGTCGAAGAAGTCGTGCTTGCCGGCCATCACGGCGACTACTTCAGGACCCGGGCGGGATTCAGGACGGCGGACTGGTTTGCCTCGGCACGGGAGCGCGTCTCGATGCAGGGGAGCCTGGCCTTTCCGTCAAACGGCTCTGCGCTGCTCGATCACTTCATCGATTCGAATTTCGAGGTGCATGTCTGCGACCTGACGCCGCCCGGCGCTTCGATCCATCAAGGGCGGGTTCCACTGCATGTGGCCCGTGTTTTCGTATCGGGGCTGGTTCCCATCTGGTTCGGCCACGGCGTTGAACCACTGGGACTCTGCGAGCGACTGGGGGTGAATGTCGAGCCGGCAGGCCGGCCCGGGCCTCCCCTGCCGCTTCATCCCTGCACTTGAATCGGGAGGGCGCCCCTATCGAGTATTTCCGTTCTGCACTTTTCTCCAACGCATCATCATCAACGAAGGAACTTATATGAAGAAGAACTCTGCCAACGCCTCGGCCATCCACCCGGCGGCCACCCAACAACTTCACTGCAATGTCGTCGTGGAGCCCTCGAGCATCGACTTCCTCAACGAGGGATCGGTTTTCGTTGCCGGCTCGGCGAACGATTGCAGCGCGATCTCGCCGCTGCCGCAAGAGAAGAACAAGCGCCGCAGCCAAGCATCCGGCGAGCGCTGAGCAGGCCGCGGACTTTTCGCATGTTTACCCTTCACTGCTCGGATGCAGACGGAAAGTCCGTAAGTCTGCGGTATGCGCCGCACGAAAGTGCGCTCACCAACATGGACGGAACGCCTGTGCTCAAGGGCCAGGCCTCCGCGTCCTCTCGCATCTGGGAAGACGCCCAGCGCATCAGTCCACAGCACCCCGGGCACAAGCTCGCGAACCCCGAGGTACTGAAGATCCAGTTGGGGCTGGGCTGCAACTACACATGCTCGTACTGCAACCAGTCGAGCCAGGTCGAGTCGATGGCCATGACGAAGACGTCGGACGCGCATGATTTCCTGCGCGACATGGACACATGGCTGAAGGGCGCGCCTACCCGGATCGAGTTCTGGGGCGGCGAGCCGTTGCTCTACATCAGGAAGCTCGAGATCTTGGTGCCCGAACTCGACAAGAGATTTCCCGATGCAGAGTTCTGCATGGTCACCAACGGAAGCTTGCTGACTCCCGGGATTCTTGATTTCATCGCCCGCTACGACATCTGCATTACCGTGTCCCACGATGGCCCGGGGCAATACCGGCGCGGAGAAGATCCCTTCGACGATCCAAAGCGTGCTGCCTTGCTCAAGGCGCTCTGGAACGAACGAAAAACAGGCGAGCGGATGCAATTCAGCTCCGTGCTGACACCGGACAACAGCGATCCCGCGCTGCTGCGCCGCTGGTTCGTCGACAAGCTGGGAGACGAGTCGGTCGTCACCTCGCTGGAAGGCGTGGTCGCGACACACGACGACAAGGCGCTCGCGGGGCCGGGCGTCTGGACCGAGGAGCAGTACCGATCGCTCAAGGAGTCGGTGGCTTCGTCGTTCGAGACCGGCGAGGCGCTGCGGATTCCCGCGCTGCGGGAGAAGGCCAAGAGCTTCCTGCAATCCATCGTGAAGGGCACGCCTTCGAGTTCAACGGGGCAGAAATGCGGCATGGACCGCAGCGACCATGTGGCCGTCGACCTGCACTCGAACGTACTGACCTGCCACAACACCGGTGCCAACGCACAGCACGGGCTGGGCTCCGCGCTGGAGATGGAAGACATCCGGCTGGACACTTCGACCCATTGGGCGTTTCGCGAGTGCTGCAGCCATTGCCCGGTGCTTCAGCTTTGCGGCGGATCGTGCATGTACCTGGAAGGCGACCAGTTTGCGCAGTCGTGCGAAAACGAATACCAGTTCGGGCTTGGCGTGCTCGACGGCACGCTCCGCCGGGCCCTGGGGCTGAAGCTCGATCGCATCGAGGGTGATGTTCGCCGCCCCGTTCGGCGCAAGGTGATCTCCATCGTGGCTCACGCCTGATTGCGACAGGGCGAGCGCAGGCCTTCGCGGATATTTCTCGCCCGGCCCTCAAGCGAAGGGCTTGCTCGTTTCCGCGCTCCCCGGCTCCACCAGCTTCGGCCCAACATCACCCGCGACAGCGCCACCTGGATCTTGTTGCGCCATCCAGCGATCACGCCGCTCTCGCCTTTCATCATCGCGTCGAAGCCGGCCTGGTCACCTCCGCCGGCTCGGCTTTGTCGCTTTGCTGACCAACGCGCGTGTCCGGCACATGTCGGCGCGGGTGAAGAAGCGGGTGTCGGTCACACCCGGCATCAGGTAGCTCACTGACACGCCCGTGTGCTTGAGCCTCGTCGCGCAACGCCAACGCGAAGGAATCGATGAACGACTTGCCGTCCTGCGTGGCGAAGTCGGCCCGTGCCGCGAGCAGTGAGCTGAAACCCGATGCCGGACGAGGCAGCCGTCACCACAGCGATCTCCGCTGAATGGGAGCGCTGGCACTGCTGATTTAGATAAAAGTAGTCAATTTCATTTGCGGAATCTCATCATTCCCAAGCCATAGTTCACAGTTATTCTTCTCAGTTGACTTTGTTTGCCTTTAGTAAAGTAGCGGGCATGGATGAACTGATCGGAGCACGCCGTGCAGCGCTTCACGATGTCATCGACGACGCGGGTCGCGCCAGCAGGTCTCCGCAAAAAATACGGCTCGACGCCACCCCCATGAGCCACTTCTCCCAACTGATTGCCAAGGGCTTCAAAGCCTTCCGGCGCGAGCAAAGCGTCTGGGACTGGCCGATCCGCCATCTGCCCCTGGCCCGGCGAATTGCCGCGCGCGTTCCGCTGCAGCCCATCGGCCGGGCGGCCGACATTGCAATACCTGAGCTCCGTTCGGCAGAACAAAAACACCCCGGCGAAAAGTACCAATGATCAACGTCCTGTTCATAGAAGACCAACCTCTGGTGTCGGAGGCGACAGCAGAAAAAATTGCGCGAAGTCCGCTCGTCGCCAATATCGAGGTCTGCAACAGCGCCGATAAGGCGCTGCTTGCATTGAAGGCAACGCCCGACCGATGGGGCCTGATCCTGCTCGACCTGGACGTGCCCGGCGCGGTCGGTTTGTCGCTGGCCATGGAAATCAAGAAGCTGGGCAAGGAAGAGCGCACCTGCATCCTGACCGGCACGCACCGGACCGACTACATCGCCCAGGCCAAGGCCAGCGGGTTCCAGGGCTACATCCTCAAAGCCATCGAAATCAAGGAGCTCGAGGCGAGCCTGGACAAGGCGATTGCGGGAGAAAAGGTCTTTCCCGAATTGCCCGACCTGGGCGCGAATCCGAATGCCATCCGGCTGACCAACCGCCAGTGCCAATGCCTCGAATTCGTCGGCGCGGGGCGCTCCACCAAGGAAATCGCGCGATTGCTGTCATTGCACCCGGGAACGGTCAATTACCACATCGATTCCGCCATGGAAGCGCTGGGCGTGAAATCGCGCGCACACGCCGTTCAGAAGGCATTGCAACTCGGGCTCCTGGCAGGTTTCGCCACGAGGAGCAACGATGGGAATGCTTGAGGAGCTGCTGCGGGGCTTCATCAAGAACAAAAGCGAGCCCCTCGACGAGTCGCTGATGGAAAAGCAGGGGCGGCTCTCCCGCTCCCTGATTCACGCGACGCTGGCACACCGTCATCTGGCGGAGCGCCAGTTCTTTGTCCAGCAGGTGGCTTACTGGATCACGATCTTCGGGCTCCTGGTCGCGGAGGCGAGCGCGCCGATTCTGGATTCGGCATCGATGTGGACCTGGCTCATCGTCTCGGTGGTGACCTGGCTGATCCGCGTTGCGCTTTTCTGGCCGCTCACGCAATTGCCGCCGGCGGTCGTCAAGAAATCACTCGGGCTGAAGCTGATCCCGATCGTCATCATCGTTATTGCTTGCTTCTACTGGATCTGGACCATCCATTTGTTCGTGGGGCCGGTGCTCACGGTGCGCGTGTTGATCATGTGCATTGGCCTGCTCAGCATCAGCGTGTCGATGACCGGCATGTGGCCGGTGACCCCCATTGCGGTGGTTCTTTACAACGTGCTGCTGTGGGGCGCTTTTTCCGCCAACCTGTATTCCAACGGCGTTGCGAGCCTGTCGGTCATCGTGGCGCTCGACATGGGTGTGCTGGCCGTGCTGTGGCTGAATATTTTCATTGCCGTTCGCCAACTCAACGATTTGCTCGCGCGCACCCATGAGGCCAGTCAATTGGTGAACCAGCTCGAGATCGCCAACGACAAACTCGAACGACTGAAGGACACCGCATACAAGACGCTCGACACCCGCTCGGAATTCTTCGCGGGCGCAAGCCACGATTTCCAGCAGCGCCTGCATGCCGCGAAATTGTGGGTGCTGTCCGCCATGGCGGCGACCAAGACGAATCAATCCGCGGAATCGACGCTGGATCGCTTGGGGCAGGAAATCGATGCGCTTCAGATCTATATCAACGATATTCTCGAATTCGCAAGAATTGAAGCGCTCGATGCCGGGGTGAAAATCCGGGCCACGGAAATTCAATCGCTGTTTCAAAAGCTCGATTTGCATTTCGAGAAAATCGCCGAGCGCGATGGCGTGCAGTTGCGTTTTCGCATTGCGCGAATTACCGTGGGCACCGATGCTTCCATGCTGCTGCGAATGCTTGAAAACCTGGTTTCCAATGCGCTCAAATACACCAAAAATGGTGTGCTGGTATGCGCCCGCAGAACGTCGAGGGGCGCATCCATCGAAATCTGGGACCAGGGGCCCGGAATCAAACTCGAAGCGCGGCAGCGTATATTTGACGCTTTCCATCAGGAAGAAGTCGACGATCAAGGCCGTACCAAAGGCGTGGGATTGGGATTGGCCATCGTGAAACGGTTTGCCACGCGCCTCAATTACCGTATTGAAGTCAAATCGGTGATGGGGCAGGGGACGCTTTTCAGGATTCTTATTCCGAGGGAATTCGTTATAGGGTCGGGTGCGATCGATAATTCCCGATGATTTGAATTGATCGAGGCCCACGGATGAAATTTCGGGAATTGATGGTTGATTAATAAATTGCTGCCGATATTTCAGTGAATTCCCGTTGGCTCTTTAATTCGTTGCGCAAAGCATCGATTCCGCTTGGCGATAGCGGATCACCGTTACCCTTGCCAGGCCCCAACGCGCCGAACTTGGCGCCGATGCTCGTGGCCAGAAGAGCTCGGCACTGCAGCACCGCAGCCCGCCAATGGGAATACGCAGAATTCACTGGTGTTGTGCAATGGCGCGTATACGGAAGTTTTATTTCCAATCGAAGCCGTTCTTCTACGCAGCGCAATTGCACCGGTCACGGCCTGACTGGTATTAGTCATTAGTTGTTTGAAATTCAGTTGTCTCTAAAGTCCACGGCATGCGCTTCATCGAATGGCGCGGGAGGGAACGCAATGCCGGCCGCATCGGCGCAGATCCTGGGAGGGAGCGTGACGACTTTTTCTGTCCACGGACGGAGGAGCGATTGCTTCGATGGGGCCGGCTTGTGAATCAGGGAGGTGCTGCGAGGAGGGGGGTTGACGCTGTGGATATCGACGGGTTGCTGCTCCGGAATTCGGAGACGCTGCACGCGCATTCCCGTGCGACGGAAGACAGCCGCAGGGCGGAGGGCTTCCTCATGGGGTTGTGCGTGGTCGTGGCCTACAGCTGGGCGTTGGTCGTGTCGGTGGCTTTGTACGTGCGATGACTCCGGGGGAGCGCGGGTGCAACCCGTCGAACGGTGCTCCGACGAGCATTCGACCGCTTGCATCTGCCGGCTTGTGCGTGCCTGAAAACACGGCAATCGGCACGGCCAAACGCAGTCTCCCCCCTCCAACCAGGTAATCCTGGTTTCTCTTTCTTCTTCTTCTAGAACTCCGCCCCCTCGACCAGGAAGCGCAGGCGCCGCACGCCCTGCCACTCGTCCGCATCGAGCCGGAACGCGAGCTTCACCTTCGGCGGCAACGGCTCGGTGTGGCTGAACCAGATCGCATCGATGGGCTGGCCCTGGTGCCGAAGCTTGAGCGCCAGGTGCTTCTCGCCCACGAGGCGCTGTGACACCACTTCCACCTCTTCGCTGAAGGTCGGCGGCGCGAAACCTTGCCCCCACACCTCGCGGTGCAGCGTGTCCACGAGGTCGATGCGCATGTACTCGCGCGCGATCGGCCCGTCGGTCTCGATCTGGCGCGTGAGCGCCGATGCCGCCAGCCATTCGCCGGCCACCTGCGCGAGCGCCTGCTCGAAGGTCTTGAAATGCTCGCGCGCCACCGTGCAGCCCGCCGCCATCGCATGCCCGCCGAAGCGCAGCAGCACGCCCGGATGGCGCTTGGCCACGAGGTCCAGCGCGTCGCGCAGATGAAAGCCCGGAATCGATCGCCCCGAGCCCTTGAGCTCCTCTTCCTTGCCCGGCGCGCCGCTCGCGGCGAACACGAAGGTCGGGCGATGGAAACGGTCCTTGATGCGCGAAGCCACGATGCCGACCACGCCTTCATGGAAGTTCGCATCGAACACGCTGATGGCGGCCGGCGGGGCCTCGATGCCTTCGCCATCGGTCGCGAAGAGCGATTCGGCCAGGAGCAGCGCCTGGTCGCGCATGCCGCCCTCGATGTCGCGCCGCTCGCGGTTGATGCCGTCGAGCATGCGCGCGAGTTCGTCGGCACGGCCCGCGTCGTCGGTCAGCAGGCATTCGATGCCCAGCGTCATGTCGGCCAGCCGGCCGGCCGCGTTGATGCGCGGACCCAGGGCGAAGCCGAAGTCGAAGGTGGTGGCAACCGACGCCGTGCGGCCAGCGGCCTTGAAGAGCGCGGCCACGCCCGCGGGCATCGCGCCCGCGCGGATGCGGCGCAGGCCCTGCGCGACGAGGCGGCGGTTGTTGGCATCGAGCTTCACCACGTCGGCGACGGTGCCGAGCGCGACCAGCGGCAGCAGCGCATCGAGCTTGGGTTGCGTTGCGACGTCGAACACGCCGCGCGTGCGCAGTTCGGAGCGCAGCGCGAGCAGCACGTAGAACATGACGCCGACGCCCGCGATGCTCTTGCTCTCGAAGTCGCAGCCGGGCTGGTTCGGATTCACCAGCACGTCGGCGATGGGCAGCTCGGGGCCGGGCAAATGGTGATCGGTCACCAGCACCTGCAGGCCGCGCGCCTTCGCCGCCGCGACGCCCTCGACGCTGGCGATGCCGTTGTCGACGGTGATCAGCATGTCGGCGCCGCTGTCGGCCACGCGCTCGGCAATCGGCGGCGTGAGGCCGTAGCCATCGACCACGCGATCGGGCACGAGGTAGCTCACGTTCTTTGCGCCCAGGAGGCGCAGGCCGCGCACGCCGACCGCGCAGGCGGTGGCGCCATCGCAGTCGTAGTCGGCGACGATGCAGAGGCGCTTGTCGAGCGCCATCGCGTCGGCCAGCAGCACGGCGGCTTCGCGCGTGCCGCGCAGGGTGTCGGGAAGCAGCAGGCGCGCGAGGCCGTCGTCGAGCTCGTCCTTGGCCATCACGCCGCGCGCGGCAAAAAGGCGCGCGAGCAGCGGATGCACGCCGGCCTGCTCGAGGGCCCAGACGGTGCGCGGAGGAATGTCGCGGGCGATGATCTTCACAGCGACTCCAGCACCGTGGCGGCGCGTGCGCGGTCGAAGAGGCTTTTTGCCCAGCGCGCGAGGCCGCGCTGCTGCACGGTGTAGCGTTGCGCGCCGCGGTCGCCGCAGAGCGTGAGCGTCACATCGGCGCCGCGCGTGTAGTCGGCGAGCAGCGAGGCGATGGCGCCGGCATCCAGCGCCTGCCAGGCCTCGGCCCAGGCCGCGCCGTCGTCGCGCAGGGCGGCGATGCGGAGGGCCTCGCTGACTTCGGGCGTCGTGGCAGGTCGCTTGGCATCTTTCTGCAGCGCACCCGTGCCGCTGAGCCAGAACGAATTGATCGGCGGCACGCCGCGCGCGGCGCGGTCGTCGTTCACGCGCTGCGTGTAGAGCAGCATCTGCATCTCGTTCTGCAGGCGGCGCAGGGACCGCCCCGAATCGCCCAGCGGCGACCACTGCGAGATCGGGTGGCCCACCGCGCGGTCGATGGAGGCGGTGGCCAGCCCCTCGAAGATGGGCGCGCGCGCGAGCCAGCGGCCCGGCGTGTCGGTGATGTACAGCGCGATGCCGTCTTCCTCGAAGAACGGCTCTGCAACGGCCAGCAGGGCGGCCGATTCGCCGACATCGATCTCGATGGCGGACGGATCGCCCAGCGCCACGTCGTCGATGCCGACCTGCCAGTTGCACAGCGTGACGTGCGCCCAGGCTTCGGTGTCGCCGGATGCGGCGAGGCAGGTTTGCAGGGCCTCCAGCGCAGCCCACGGAATGCAGCCGTCGGCAGCGGAGATGCCCAGTGCCTTGGCGAGCGCGCGCTCGTGCGGAGGCGAGCGCGTGCTTTCGTCCTGCGTGTCGGTGTCCGCGAGGGAGAGGCGGGAGAGCAGGGATTCGAGATTCGGGAGCTTGAGTGCCGGCAGAGCGGCGCGGCACGCCGGGGAACCGCGGCCGGCGAAGGGGATCAACAAGTGACGTGGGGGGTGTTCGGCCATCCCTCTATTGTCCCGGAAGCCCTCAAACGTTTCGGGATGCCACAATCCCGCCGTATATGACCTACCCCCTCGCTCCTCACTTCGTGTATTCGCTGCCCCCCAAGGGCGGGCAAATTTCCTTTGAGGCGGCTCGGCAGGATATTTGATGCGACTCCCATATGAACTGCAGCTCGGCTGGCGCTACACGCGCGCAGGTCGGGCGACGCGGCGCAACGGCTTCATCTCCTTCATCTCCGGTGTCTCGATGCTCGGCATCGCGCTGGGCGTGGCGGCGCTGATCATTGTGCTCAGTGTGATGAACGGCTTCCAGAAAGAGGTGCGCGACCGCATGCTCGGCGTGGTGTCGCACATCGAGATCTTCTCGCGCGACGGACAGGCGCTGCAGAGCCTGGACGAAATCATGGCCGCCGCGCGCAAGAACCCCGAGGTCATCGGCGCGGCCCCCTTCATCAACACGCAGGCGCTGATCGCACGCGGCGAGGACATGAAGGGCGCGATCGTCCGCGGCATCGACCCCAAGCTCGAACCCGAGGTCACCGACACCGGCGGCATCGCGAGCAAGGGCACCTTCGACAAGCTGGTGCCGGGCGAATTCGGCATCGTGCTGGGCATCGAGCTTGCGCGCTCGATGTTCGTGCAGCCCGGCGACAAGGTCACGCTGGTGGCGCCTGGCGGCCAGGTCACCCCGGCCGGCGTGGTGCCACGGCTGAAGCAGTTCACCGTGGTGGGTACCTTCGATTCGGGCCACTACGAGTACGACTCGGCGCTGGCGATGGTCCACGAGCAGGACGCGGCCAAGGTGTTCCGCCTCGAAGGCCCCACCGGCATTCGCCTCAAGCTCAAGGACCTGAACGAGGCCCGCGACGTGGCCGACCAGCTGGCCGTGAGCCTGCCAGGTGAATTCTTGATCCGCGACTGGACGCGCCAGAACAAGACCTGGTTCGCGGCCGTGCAGGTCGAGAAACGCATGATGTTCATCATCCTCACGCTGATCGTGGCGGTGGCGGCATTCAACCTGGTCTCCACGCTGGTGATGACGGTGACCGACAAGCGCGCGGACATCGCCATCCTGCGCACGCTGGGCAGCTCGCCTCGCAGCATCATGGGCATCTTCGTGGTGCAGGGCGCGATGGTGGGCGTGATCGGCACGGTGGCCGGCCTGCTGCTGGGCCTGGGCATTGCCTACAACATCGACGTGATCGTGCCTTTCCTCGAACAGCTCTTTCACGCGAGCTTTTTGCCCAAGGACATCTACCTGATCAGCAAGATGCCGAGCGACCCGCAACGCAGCGACATCATGCCCATCGCGATCATCTCCCTCGTCCTGGCTTTCCTGGCCACGCTGTACCCGAGCTGGCGCGCCAGTCGCGTCAACCCCGCGGAGGCGCTGCGCTATGAGTGAAGTCGTTCTCAAGGCACGTGGCCTCACCAAACGTTTTCACGAAGGCCGCATCGACCTCACGGTGCTGCATGGCGTGGACCTGGACGTGCATGCCGGCGAAACGCTGGCGATCGTCGGCGCATCCGGTTCGGGCAAGAGCACGCTGCTGCACCTGATGGGCGGGCTCGATGCGCCCACCGCGGGCAAGGTCGAGCTGCTGGGCAAGGACATCGCGCATGCCGATGCCGCGGAGCAGGGGCGGCTGCGCAACCAGCACCTGGGCTTCGTCTACCAGTTCCATCACCTGCTGCCCGAATTCAGCGCGCTGGACAACGTGGCGATGCCGCTGAAAATTCGGCGCGTCGAATCGTCGCAGGCGGCGGAGTCGGCTCGCAAGATTCTCACGAGCGTGGGCCTGGGCGAGCGGGTGCAGCATCGGCCGGCCGAGCTGTCGGGCGGCGAGCGTCAGCGCGTGGCGATCGCACGTGCGCTCGTCACGCAACCCGCGTGCGTGCTGGCCGACGAGCCCACGGGCAACCTCGATCGCAGCACGGCCGATACGGTGTTCGCGCTGATGCTCGACCTGGCGCATCGCCATGGCACGGCCTTCGTGATGGTCACGCACGATCAGGAACTGGCGAAGCGTTGCGACCGCGTGCTGCAACTGGTGGCGGGCCGCCTCGCGGGCTGAGTTTTTTGTCTTTCTCCCTCCCCCTTTGGGGGAGGGCAGGGGTGGGGGCACGGCGGCCTTGAAAGCCATGCAGCCTCGAAGGCCGCGCGTGCCCCCATCCCAACCTTCCCCCAGAGGGGGAAGGAGCTAATACAACGCCTCTTCAGCCTGCCGCGCATCCAGCGGCAACACGCACAGTACCTTGCCACCCAAGGTCAGCACCAAGCCAAGCTGTCCGCCGATCTGCATCACCTGGCACGCCACGCGCGGTGCATCGGACTTCGGTGCCGTCGCAGCCGACATGGCGAGCGCACGCGTCGGTGGCTGCCGCAGCATCGCGAACAGCGTGCGCGCATCGCAGTCCTGCAGCGCCTGCCGGTACACATGGAAGACCGCTTCATCGCTGCGTTCTTCCACGACGTCCCTGTCGTCCTGCCGCAGCCGCAGCAGCGCGCGATGCAACTGCTGCCTGCACGCCGTCTCGGTCTTGCCGCTGGCCTCTGCAATCTCCTTGAAGCTGGCCTCGAACACCTCGCGCAGCAGCACCGCGGCGCCGTCGGTTGGGCTCAGCCGCGTGGCCAGCCGCCGCAGGGCGCGATCGATCTCCTGGGCCATCGCGGCGCGATCTTCCGTCGAGGCGGTTTCAGGAGGCGCAGCCGATGCCTTCGCATCGGAAAGCCACTGCTGCATCCAGTTGCGTCGCCGCAGTCGGTCGATCGCGAGGTGCTGCATGACGGTGGTCAGCCAGGCCTGGGCTGCATCGAGGGTGGGCTGATCGCCTGCCTCGATCGCGCGCAGGTAGGTGTCCTGCACCACGTCCTCGGCTTCGGCCTGTCCGCCCAGCATGCGCGCCGCTGCGCGAACCAGCCGGCTTCGCAGTGCCGGCAATTGCGAGAGATAGCGTTCATCGAGCATCGATGCAGCTTGCCACAGCCCCTGCAATGTCACGAAACTGTGGGCTTGTTCGTCAAGACAGTTCAACCACAGGAGTTTTTCTTGATCATGGAAACCGACGACGACACCCAGCCCGCGGCCACGGCCGAGCCGCGCAACTCCTACCTGGAGGAAAAGGCGTTCAAGTCGCGCACGCTGTTGATCTTCGGCAGCATCACCGACTCGGTGGCCGCCGATGTCACGCGCCGGCTCATCGCGCTGGACGCCGACAACGGCGAGAAACCCATCGACATCCTCGTGAGCTCGCCCGGCGGGCACCTGGAGTCGGGCGATGCGATCCACGACATCGTGCGTTTCATCAGTGCGCCGGTGAACATGATCGGCACCGGCTGGGTAGGCAGCGCCGCCACGCACCTGTTCCTGGCGGCCCCGCGCGAACGGCGCGTGTGCCTGCCGAACACGCGCTTCCTGATCCACCAGCCCAGCGGCGGCGCGGGCGGGCAGGCGACCGACATCGCCATTCAGGCGCAGGAAATCATCAAGGCCCGCCAGCGCATCGCGCACGAGATCGCACGCGAAACCGGCAAGCACATCGACGTGGTGCTGGCCGACATCGAGCGCGACCGTTGGCTCTCGGCTGAAGAGGCGGTGGAATACGGGCTGGTCTCGCGGATCATCCAGCGCAAGACCGAGCTGAAGTAGCCCGCAATCGGCTGATTACTTCGGCTTGTAGGCGACGACGTCGATCTCGACCTTCGCATCGACCATCAGCCGCGCCTCGGTGGTCGAGCGCGCCGGCTTGTTTTCACCGAAGTAGCTCATGTAGATGCGGTTGAAGGCACCAAAGTCGCGCGCATCGTGCAGCCAGACGGTGCTCTTGCACACGTCGTCGAGCGTGGCGCCGGCCAGCGCGAGCACCTTCTTGAGGTTTTCCATCACCTGGCGCGTCTGCGCCTCGATGCCGCCCACCACAATCTCGCCTTCGGCATTGGCGGGCACCTGGCCCGACACGTAGATGAAATCGCCCGCGCGCACGGCGGGGGAGAAGGGGCGGGCCTGGCGGTCCGAGGCGACGGGCGGGGCGCCGAGGTATTCGAGGGGCATGGGAGGACTCCTGAAATGAGGGGATGAAAGAAAAGCGGATCGCAAGTATCGATCCAATCTGAAAATCTATTTCAGAAAAACCCTCAAATGAGGGTTAACACGGATGATTTGGCATGGTTGATGCTTCAAAGTCCGGGCGGAAAAGAAAATTTCTTTCACAACCTCGACTGCCCCACGAAGGAGTTCCCATGCCCCATGCCGCCAACGCCGGTCTTGTCCGGCGCCTGCCCAAGCTGTCCAAACGCAGCCTGCTGGGTGCGTCTCTCCTTGCGATGCTGTGCGCCGCGCTGCCGCATCAGCAAGCGCATGCCCAGGGCCCGCGCAACTTCGCAACGCTCGCGATGGTGGCCGAGCCGCAGACGCTAGACCCGATGGCATCGACCGCCGACCTGGTCGGAACCATCATGCAGCACGTGTACGAGACGCTCTACACCTTCGACGCCAAGTGGAACGTGGTGCCGATGCTGGCCGAGACGATGCCGAAGATCTCCGCCGACGGCAAGACCTACGCCATCACCCTGCGCAAGGGCGTGATGCTGCACAACGGCCGCGAGCTCAACGCCGACGATGTGGTGGCGAGCCTGCAGCGCTGGATGGACCAGTCGCCGCGCGGCAAGGCCGTGGGCAAGGAAATCGAGACGCTCAAGGCCAAGGGCCCGCTGGGCGTGGAGATCGTGCTGAAGGCGCCGTATGCGCCGCTGCTCTCGCAGCTCGCGCTCCCGAGCGGCATGGCCGCGATCATGGCCAAGGACTCCATCGCCTCGCCGCTGAAGGAGTTCGTCGGCACCGGCCCCTACAAGTTCAAGGAGCGCCGCCCCGACCAGTTCGTGCTGCTCACCCGCTTCGACAAATACGCAGCGCGCAAGGAACCCGCCAACGGCTACGGCGGCAAGCGCGAGGCGGTGATCGAAGAACTGCGCTTCGTGCCCGTGCCCAACGCCAGCACGCGCGTCGAAGGCGCATTGGCCGGCCAGTACGACTTTGCCGATCTGCTGCCCGTCGAAGCCCTGCCGCGCCTGGAGAAGTCGGGCGGCAAGACCGTGCCGATCATGACGCCGTCCTTCGGCTTCCCGTACCTCGTGCTCAACACCAAGGAAGGCGTGGCCGCCAACCAGGGCGTGCGCCAGGCGATCCAGTCGGCGCTCGGCGAAGGCGAAATGCTCGCGGCCGGCTTCGGCGACACGCGCTTCTTCGTGGCCGAAGGCAACCACTTCCCCAAGGGCTCGCCGTTCTATTCGACGGCCGGCGCCACGCTCTACAACGAGCGCAACGCACCCAAGGCCAAGGAGGCCGCGGCCAAGGCCGGCTACAAGGGCGAGCCGATCCGCGTGCTCACCAGCCGCCAGTACGACTTCCACTACAACATGTCGCTGCTCATGGCCGAGCAGTTGAAGCGCGCCGGCTTCAAGGTCGACCTCAACGTGGTCGACTGGGCCACGCTGGTGCAGCGCCGGAACGACGCCAAGCTCTGGGACATCTACGTGACCCACTCGGGCCAGTTCCCCGAGCCGATGCTCTCGCCGCCGCAACTCGGTGACGGTGCACCGGGCTGGTGGGACTCGCCCGCCAAGAAGTCGGCGCTGCAGGCCTTCAACGTCGAGAGCGACCCCGCCAAGCGCGGCGCGCTGTGGGGCAAGGTGCAGCAGGTCGTCTACGACGAGGTGCCGTACATCAACGTCGGCAAGTTCAACGGCCTCTCGGCCAAGAGCCCTGCGCTGGACAACTACCAGCCGGCGACCTGGCCGTTCTTCTGGAACGCGAAGATCAAGTAAGGCCGCGAAGGAAATCCGCCATGCCATCGCGTCGCCAACTTCTGCAAGCCAGCGCACTGGCCTCCGGTCTCGGAGCCCTCGGCCTCTCGGCCTCCACCGCACAGGCCGCCAACACCGGTCCCGTGTACGCCTACGTCGGCACCTACAGCGACGGCGGCAAGCCATGGCGCGGCGGGCGCGGCCTTGGCGTTCACCAGTTCGTGGTGGACGGCGCGACCGGCGCGCTCAAGCCCATTCCCGGCGCACCGCCGGCCGTGGCCAGCACGGGCAGCGATGCCAAGCTGCGCAACCCCGCATCGCTCGCGCGGCATCCGAAGCTGCCGATGCTCTATGCAGCCAACGAGTTCGAGGCCGGCTCGGTCTCTGCCTTTCGTATCGGCACAAGCACCGATGACCGCGGCGCGCTGTCGTTCGTGGCCGAGATGGCCTGTGGCGGCAAGGACCCGGCGTACATCAGCGTGCATCCCGATGGGCGCTTTCTCTTCACCGCCAACTACGCGAGCGGTGACGTCAGCGTGATCGCACTGCGCGCCGACGGCGGCTTCGATTCGGACGTCGCCGCCGTCGTCTACAAGGACGCGGCCGCCTGCGGCGCCACGCCCTGCAAGCCCGGCGCCGACGTGGTGCCGGCCGCGGCCCGATCGCACGAAGGCTTTGCTACCAGCGACCACGACGGCCCGCATGCGCACATGGTGCACAGCGACCCGACCGGCAACTTCGTGCTGGTTGCCGACCTGGGGCTGGACCGTGTGATCTCGTACCGCTTCGACCGCATCACCGGCGTGCTGAGCCAGCCGAGCACCGCCGCAGTTTCGGAAAGCTCGGGCGCGCGCCACTTCGTCTTTCATCCGAACGGCAAGTGGTTCTACCTCGTGAACGAAGAGGCCTCGACCATCGCCTTCATGCGCTACGACAGCGCCACCGGCGTGCTCACGTTGGTGAGCGAAACCTCGGCATTGCCGGCAGGCTTCAAGGGCACGAGCTACGCATCGGGCATCCGCATGCTGCCGGACGGCCAGCACTTCGTGTCGCTCAACCGCCTGCACGATTCGATCTCGCTCTTCAAGGTCGATGCCCGCACCGGCGCCCCCACGCTCGTGCGCGAGGAGTGGACGCGCGGCAACTACCCGCGCAGCTGCACGCTCGATCCGAGCGGGCGCTTTCTCTACGTGTGCCACAACAAGCAGGGCGACAACGTCACGGTGTTCCGCGTGAAGAAGGGCGACATCCAGTTCACCGGCCAGTACGTGGCCGTCGGCAGCGCAGCCGCCATCGAGTTCTCGTCGTGATGATGAAGATGAAGAGCGCTTCGCTCCGCTACGTCGCCTCCCGCGCGGGCGGCATGCTCATCGTGCTGGCCATCGTGGCGGTGCTGGTCTTCGTACTCACGCGCGCCGCATCGGGCGACCCGGTCTCGGTGCTGCTGGGCGACCAGGCCACGGCCGCCGACATCGCCCGCGTGCAGAAGGACTACGGCCTCGACAAACCCCTGCCCGTGCAGTTCGGCTACTGGCTGCGCGAAGTGCTGCAGGGCAACCTGGGCACTTCGATCTTTTTGCAGCGCCCCGTGACGCAGGCGCTGTGGGAGCGTGCCGAGCCCACCACGCTGCTCGCGCTCATGGCCGTGGCCATCGCGGCATTGATCGGCGTGCCCTGCGGCATCGTCTCGGCCGTGTTCCGCGGGCGCGTGGTCGATCAGCTCTTCACCGGCATCGCGATGCTCGGCGCCAGCATTCCCAGCTTCTGGCTGGGCATCGTGCTGATCCAGATCTTCGCGGTGTCCTTCGGCTGGTTCCCGGTCTCGGGCTACGGCGCGCCCGATGCGCCGTTCATGGAGCGGCTGCATGCGCTGGTGCTGCCGGCAACGGTCCTGGGCCTTCTGAACTCGGCGCTCATCATCCGCTTCACGCGCGCCTCGATGCTCGACGTGCTCGGCGAAGACTATGTGCGCACCGCGCGCTCCAAGGGCCTCTCCGAGAGCAAGGTGGTGCTCAAGCATGCGCTGCGCAATGCGCTGGTGCCCATCGTCACGGTGATCGGCCTGACGGTCGCGCTGATGATCGGCGGTGCCGTCATCACCGAGACCGTGTTCGGCCTGCCGGGCGTGGGCAACCTCGTGGTGAGTGCGGTGCTGCGGCGCGACTATCCGGTGATCCAGGGCGCGCTGCTCGTGATTGCCGCGATCTACGTGCTCATCAATTTCTCGATCGACCTGCTCTACGCCGTCGTCGATCCTCGCGTGAAGGTCTGAGCCGTGCAGATGCCCCGAATGCTCCGCCAACTGATGCACCGCCGCATCGTGATGGCCTCCGCGCTGGTGCTGCTGGTGATCGCGGTGCTCGCCATCGGCGCGCCGCTGTTCGCCTCTATCGATCCCAACGACACGGCAGTGCTCGACCGCCTGAAGGCGCCGAGCGCCGAACACCTGCTCGGCACCGACGAACTGGGCCGCGACATGTACTCGCGCATCGTGCACGGCGCGCGCTATTCGCTCGCCATCGCCGCGCTCACCGCCCTGGGCTCGGTCATCGCTGGCACGGTGCTGGGTCTCATGGCCGGGTTCTTCCGGCGGCTGGACACCCCGCTCATGCGCGTGGTCGACGCGATGATGTCCTTCCCCGACATCCTGCTGGCCATCGCGCTGGTGGCGATCCTCGGCCCCTCGCTGATGAACACCGTGCTCGCGCTGGTGCTGGTCTACACGCCGCGCGTGGCGCGGGTGGTGCGGGCCTCCACGCTCGTGGTGCGCGAACTGCTGTTCGTCGAAGCGGTGCGTGCACTGGGCGTGCGCACCTCGCGCATCCTGTGGCGGCACATCCTGCCGAACTTGATGTCGCCGATCCTCGTGCAGGTGTCATTCATCTTTGCCTACGCCATCCTGGCCGAAGCGGGGCTGTCGTTCCTCGGGGTGGGCGTGCCGCCCGAGATTCCGACCTGGGGCACCATGGTCGCGGGCAGCCAGCAGTACGCGCACCAGGCCTTCTGGGTGGTGCTGTTCCCGGGGCTGGCGATCATCTTCACCGCGCTGTCGCTGCAGTTGCTCGGTGATGGCGTGCGCGATCTGCTCGATCCCAAGCTCAAGAAGACCTCGTGATGACGAACGCGAATACAACCCCACGTCTCACGGTCAGCAACCTGAGCACCAGCTTCCCCACCGAAGACGGCCTGATCCGCTCGGTGGCCGATGTGAGCTTTTCGATCCAGCCGGGCAAGACGACCGCGCTGGTCGGCGAGTCGGGCTCGGGCAAGTCGGTCACCAGCCTCACGCTGATGCGCCTCCTGCCCAAGACCGCGAACGCGCAGGTCAGCGGCAGCGCTTCGTTCGTCACGCGCGAAGGCAAGACGCTGGACCTGCTGCAGATCGGCGAGCGCGAGATGCGGTCTCTCCGCGGCAACCAGCTGTCGATGATCTTCCAGGAGCCGATGACCAGCCTGAACCCGGTCTTCACCATCGGCGAGCAGATCGCCGAGAGCGTGCGGCTACACAAGGGGCTGGACCGCAAGGCCGCGCTCGCGCATGCATTGCACATGCTGGAGCTGGTGGAGATTCCGGCCGCAGCGCAGCGCATCCACGATTACCCGCACCAGCTTTCGGGCGGCATGCGCCAGCGCGTGATGATCGCGCTGGCGATGGCCTGCGATCCGACGCTCCTGATCGCCGACGAGCCCACCACCGCGCTGGATGTGACCATCCAGGCGCAGATCCTCGAACTCATGCGCCGGCTGCAGGCCGAGACGGGCATGAGCATCCTCTTCATCACGCACAACCTCGGCGTGGTCGCGCACCATGCGGACGACGTGGTGGTGCTGTATGCGGGCCGCGTGGTCGAGAGCGCGCCCGTGCGGCCGCTGTTCGCGCAGCCGGAGCATCCGTACACGCAGGGCCTGCTGGCATGCCTGCCGGGCAAGGCGCGGCTTCCGGGGCAACCCAAGCCCAAACGCCTGTTCGCGATCCGCGGGCAGGTGTCCAGCCCACTGGCGCCGCCGCCCGGCTGCGCGTTCGAGCCGCGTTGCGATCTGGCGCTGCCCGAATGCAGCGTGGCAATGCCGCCGCTGATCGAGACGCACCATGGGCGCGAAGCGCGCTGCGTTCGCGTGCAGCCGGCCCAGCCTTTGGTGAGGTCCGCATGACAAGCGCACTGCCTGGCGTTTTGCTCCTTCCCCTTCCGGGGGAAGGCTGGGATGGGGGCAAGCGGCGTTCGTTCGGCGCAGTGCTTCATCCAGTGCCGTCGTGCCCCCACCCCAGCCCTCCCCCGGAAGGGGAGGGAGTCAAAACCACAAGCCCGCGATGACCGCTGTTTCTTCTTCCTCTCCTCTTATCGAAGTCCGCGGCCTGAAGAAATACTTCGGCAGCGGCGACCGCCCGGTGCGTGCGGTCGACGACGTGTCGTTCGCGATCCAGCCCGGCGAGACGCTGGGCCTGGTCGGCGAATCGGGCTCGGGCAAAAGCACCATCGGCCGCACCGTGCTGCGGCTGGTCGAGCGCACCGAGGGCCAGGTGCTCTACCGCGGCGACGACATCGGCGCGCTCTCGGGCGAGCGCATGCGCAAGCTGCGCAGCAAGCTGCAGATCATTTTTCAGGACCCGTACGCGAGCCTGAACCCGAAGATGCGCATCAGCGCGATCCTGGGCGAGGCGCTGTCCACGCACGGGCTGCACAAGGGGGCTGCGGCGCGCGACAAACGCATTGCCGAACTGCTGGAGACAGTGGGCCTGCGCGCAGAGCATGCGAGCCGTTTTCCGCACGAGTTCTCGGGCGGGCAGCGCCAGCGCATCGGCGTGGCGCGGGCGCTCGCGGTCGAGCCGGAGTTCATCGTGGCTGATGAGCCGCTGTCCGCACTCGACGTATCGATCCAGTCGCAGGTCATCAACCTGCTGGCCGACCTGCGCGAGCGCCTCGGTCTCACCATGCTCTTCATCTCGCACGACCTCGATGTGGTCGAGTACCTTTGCGACCGCGTGGTGGTGTTGTACCTGGGCAAGGTGATGGAGGTGGCCGAGACCGACGAACTGTTCGCGCGGCCCTCGCACCCCTATACCCAGGCGCTGCTGGCTGCGAGCCCGAAGCCCGATCCGACGCTCGCGACCGAGCGCATCGCTCTGAAGGGCGACATCCCCAGTCCCATCTCGCCGCCCTCGGGCTGCGTGTTCCGCACGCGCTGCCCGCACGCCATCGAGGCCTGTGCGCAGACCGTGCCGCCGCTCGACGAAATTTCTCCCGGACACTACAGCGCCTGCATCCGCAAGGAACTGCTCTCCAACATCGCCGCATGACGACCATGACAGACACCGCTATCAAAGCCAACTTCAACGACCCGCTGCTGGGCAGCAACTTCAAGGGCTACCCGCGCACCCAGCCGCCGCGCCTGCGCAGCGAAGTCGGCGCCGCCGGTTGGAACGTGCTGGCCGGCGACCTGCCGCTGCCGCTGGCAATGCTCAAGCGCGAGGCGCTGGAGCACAACCTCGCGTGGATGCAGTCGCGGGTGCGCGAGTGGGGCATCGATCTTGCGCCGCATGGCAAGACGACGATGTCGCCGCAGCTCTTCCAGAGGCAATTGGATGCGGGGGCATGGGGTCTGACCTTCGCCACCGTCACGCAGTTGGCCGTGGGTGTAGCCGCCGGCGCGCGCCGCACGCTCATTGCCAACCAGGTGGTGAGTGACGAAGACCTGGCGGGCATCCAGATGCTGCTGAGTGCGAACGCCGGCCTGCGCATCGTGTTCCTGGTCGATTCGCTGGCGCAGCTCGCGTTGATCGAAGACTGGGCCAGACGCCACCCGGCGAGCGTGCCGTTCGAAGTGATGATCGAGATCGGCGTCGAAGGTGCGCGCACCGGCTGCCGCACGCATGAAGAAGCAGTGACGCTCGCCACGCGCCTGCGCGCAAGCGATGCGGCCAAGCTCGTCGGCATCGAGACCTACGAAGGGCAGGGCGCCACCGGCGTGAGCGAGCCCGACACCGCATACGCGAACACGCTGATGGACCGCGTGGAAGCCATCGCACGCCACTGCGATACGCAGAAGCTCTTCGAGACCGACGAGGTGCTGGTCTCGGCCGGCGGCTCGGCGATCTTCGACCTCGTGGCCGGACGCCTGAAGCCCGCGCTGGGTTCACCGGTGCGCGGCCTCTTGCGCTCGGGTTGCTACGTGACGCATGACCACGGCTTCTACAAGCGCATGGTCAGCGCGGTGGACGAGCGCCTGGGCTGCGACTGTGGCGAAAGCCTGCACCCCGCGATGGAGGTCTGGGCCACGGTGCAATCGCGCCCCGAGCCGGGCCTTGCGATCCTTGCCGTGGGCAAGCGCGACATCTCGTTCGATCTCTCGATGCCCGTGCCCATCGGACGCGCAGCACGCGGCGCGCTGAAAGCGGAGGCCGTACCGACCGGCTGGAAGATCACCGCGCTCAACGACCAGCACGCCTACCTGCGCTGGGACGCGAGCGAGGAGGCGGACGCGCCCAAGGTCGGCGACCGCGTCGGCCTCGGCATCTCGCACCCCTGCACCACTTTCGACAAATGGCACTGGATGCCCATCGTCGAGAACGACTACCGCGTGAGCGACGCCGTCGCCATGCATTTCTGAAATCGCAACGATGACCCCCTCCCTGCTCCGGAAGATCGCGGAGATCCGCAGCGGCGCCCCGGCCACGCGGCGCGCGATTCTCGACCTGATCCTCGAAGACCCCGACCGCGTGCTGGAAGAGAGCTTCGAGCAACTGGCCGAGCGCTCGCGCAGCTCGGTGCCGACCATCATGCGCACCTGCCGCGACCTCGGGTTTGCAGGCCTGCGCGAATTCAAGCTCGCGCTCGCGCAGGAGCTGGCGCTCGGTGGCTCGCCGCTGCACCGCCGCGTCAACATCGAGGACGCGGCCGACGAAGTGGTCGGCAAGATCGCGCGCAGCGCCGCGGCCTCGGTCTCGGGCGTGCGCGGCCAGCTCGACATGCAGGTGCTCGACGGCGCCGTGGCGGCCATCGCGGCCGCGCCGCATGTGGACCTGTACGGCGCGGGCGCCACCTCGTGGTTCATGGCCAATGATCTGCAGGCGCGGCTCTTTCGCCTCGGCCTCTCGGCGAACGCCTGGGCCGACTACCACCTGCAGCAAGTCGCAGGCGCGGCGCAGCGGCCGGGCGGCGTGGTCATCGCCATCTCGCACGTGGGCGGCATGCCGTCGCTGCTCGACGCGGTGGACATCGCGCGCGGGCAGGGCGCCAAGGTGGTCGCGCTCACGCGGCCCGGCACCGCGCTCGCGGCGAAGGCCGACTTTCTGCTGGGCCTCTCGGTGCCCGACGACGCGGTGATGCATGTGGGCATCGATGCGTACCTCACGCATCTCACCGCCATCGAGATCCTCACGGTGCTGGTCGCGCAACGCCGCGGCGAACCCGCGGTGCAGCGCCTGCAGCGCGCGCGCGAAGCCTTCCAGCGCCATGGCATCGACGCCACCACGCACCCGCTGCAAAGCTGGGACGGCGGCGGCATCAACGACGAAAAAGGAGGACGCCCATCGTGAGCGACCCCCAAGCCGTGAAAGCCGTACTGCTCGAAGCCGGCCTCGTGGTCGACGGTTCCGGCGGACCCTCATGGCCCGGCGATGTGCTGCTGCAGGGTGACTGCATCGTCGCGCTCGGCGAAGGCCTGCGCGGGCGCTTGCCCGAAGGGCTCACGCTCGCCGACGTCGAGGTGATCGATTGCCGCGCGAAGGTGATCGCCCCCGGCTTCATCGACGCGCACACGCACGACGATGCGATCGTGCTGCGCGATCCGCTGTGCCTGCCCAAGGTGTCGCAGGGCATCACCACCGTGGTGACGGGCAACTGCGGCATCTCGCTCGCGCCGTACCGCACGCCGCAATCGAAACCACCGCTCACGCTGCTGGGTGCCGATTCGTTCAAGCACGCGACCATGGCCGAGTACCGCGCCGCCGTCGATGCCACGCAGCCCGCGCTCAACGTGGCCGCGCTCGTCGGCCACACCACGTTGCGCTTTGCAACGATGGAAGCGCTTGACCGACCCGCGAGTGGCGATGAGTTGGCGCGCATGGAGTCGCTGCTCGACAGCTGCATGGCAGACGGTGCGCACGGCATGTCGTCAGGCCTGTTCTATGAAGAGGCCTTCGCTGCACCGGCAGAGGAAGTGACCGCGCTCGCTCGCGTCGTCGCGCGCCATGGCGGCGTGTACGCCACGCACCTGCGCAGCGAGATGCAGCAGATCATCGAAGCGCTGCACGAGGCCGGCGACTCGGCTTTCAACGCCGGCGTGCCGCTGGTGATCTCGCACCACAAGTGCGCCGGCCCCGCGAACTGGGGCCGCACGAAAGAGACGCTGCCGCTGATCGAATCGCTCGCGCAGCGACAGCAGATCGCGATGGACGTGTACCCCTACGTGGCCGGCTCCACCGTGCTGCGCGAAGACCTGGTGGACGGCGTCATCGACGTGCTGCTGACCTGGTCCGATCCGCATCCCGAGATGACCGGACGCCTCGTCTCCGATATTGCGCGCGAGTGGGGCACCACCGAGCAGGAGGCGTGCGTGCGGCTGAAGCCGGGTGGCGCCTGCTACTTCCAGATGCAGGAAGAAGACGTGGAGCGCGTCATCGCGCATCCGCTCACGATGATCGGCAGCGATGGCCTGCCGCACGACCGCCATCCGCATCCGCGCCTCTGGGGTGCGTTCCCTCGCGTGTTCGCACGCTACTGGCGCCAGCGCCGCCTGTTCACGCTGGAACAGGCCGTGCACAAGATGACCGGCATGACCGCGCGCAACCTGCGCATCGCCGACCGCGGCCTGCTGCGCATCGGCACGATGGCCGACGTGGTGGTGTTCGCCCCCGAGACCATCGCCGACACCGCGACCTACGACAAGCCGCACGGTGTGAGCGAAGGCGTGGAGCGCGTGTACGTGAACGGCGTGCTGGCTTATCGCGGTGGTGAGGGCGAGGCGCGCGTGCTTGCGCGTGCTGGCCGGATGTTGACGCGCGGGCGCTGAAGCCTTCGGCGCGGGGTTGCGCCCCGAACAAAGCCGTCCCGCACATCCCTGGCGTTCAATCCTGCGCCTGAAACATCCGCGTGAAATCGCAGCACTCTTGCGCCAGCATCACGATCGACGAGGTGAGCGCGCTGCGGTGCTCGCCCTTGTGCATCGCGACGTAGCGCACCACCGGCAGCGGCGGCGTGACCTCGATCACCGACAGCATGCCGGCCGCGACCAGCGGCGCGAGGCATTCACGCGGCAGGTAGCTCACGCCCAGCCCCGACACGGTAAGGCCCGTGAGCGCGACGAGGTTGCTCACCACGATCACGTTGGCAGGCTGCACGCCCTGGTCCTTCATCCATGCGTCGTAGGCGCGCCCTGTGCCCGAGTTGTTGCCCTGCACCAGCATGCGGTGCCGCGCGAGGTCGTGCAGCCGCACGGGGCTCGTCGTCTGCACCACGCCGGGCTTGCACATCCACGCGCTCTTCACCTTGCCGATGACCTTGCTCTGCATGCGCGAGTCGGCGAAGGTGTCGGGCACGATGACCACGTCGAGCGCATCGACCAGGAGCTTGTCGCGCAGTTGCAGGCTGTCGTCCACGTCGGGCTCCAGGATCACCTTGGGGTAGTGCTGCTGGATCAGGCCGACCAGGCGCGGCAGCCATGTCATCGCGGTGAGCTCGGTCACGCCGATGCGGATGCGGCGCTCCACCACGCCTGGCTTGCCGAACTGCTCGACCGCGGCGTCGCGCTGCTCCAGCAGCTTCTTGGCGAGCACGAACATCTCTTCGCCCTTTTCGGTGAGGCGCGCGGTGCGCTGGCTGCGGTCGAAGAGTTCGGTGTCGAACAGCAACTCCAGCTCGTGCACCCGCTTGGAGACGGCGGACTGCGAGGTGTGCAGCTGATTCGCGGCCTGCGCGAAGCCGCCGAGCTGGCCGATCCAGTAGAGGGCTTCGAGTTGCTTGAAGGTCATCACGGTGGAAGTCTCCGGGCGCTGAAAGAACGCTTTTCTTCATGCGATTCGATCACAAAAAATCGCTTTTAGAAATTCATCGAGGCGCAGAAGATTCGCCAAGCTCACCCCTCACCGCAAACCAAGGAATACACGCCATGGACTTCTTCAAACTGCCTCCTGTCCTTGCCCTGGGACTCACCCTCGCCGTCACCTGCGGCGCCGCCAACGCCCAGGACGGCGGCACGCTGCAGAAGATCAAGGAGAGCGGCACGATCCAGATCGGCGCGCGCGACAGCCAGATCCCGTTCTCCTACAAGCTCAGCGCCGACAGCGCGCCCATCGGCTACACCAACGACATCTGCCTGAAGATCGTCGATGCGGTGAGGGCGAAGCTGGGCCTCGCGAAGATCGAGGTGCGCTACACGATGCTGAACTCGACCAACCGCATTCCGCTCCTGCAGAACGGCACGGTCGACCTCGACTGCGCAACCACCACCAACACCACGCAGCGCCAGGCCCAGGTCGATTTCGCGCCGAGCCACTTCGTGACCAACATCACCGCCGCGGTGCGCAAGAACTCGGGCATCAACACGCTGGCCGACCTCAACGGCAAGAACGTGGCCACCGTCTCGGGCAGCACCTCGATCCAACTGCTGCGCGGCGCGCGCAAGAGCGGCACGATCGAGGTGAACGAGATCGCGGGCAAGGACACCTCCGACGGCTTCTTGCTGCTCTCGACCGGTCGCGCCGACGCCTATGTACTCGACGACGTGCAGCTCGCCGGCATGATCGCCAGTGCCACCAATCCTGGCGAATACAAGCTCTTGAAGGAGTCGCTGCGCCAGGAGCCCTACGGGATCATGTTGCGCAAGGACGATCCGCAGTTCAAGGCGCTGGTCGACGAAACGGTCACCGGCCTCATGAAGTCGGGCGCCATCGAGCAGCTCTATGCGAAGTGGTTCATGTCGCCGATTCCGCCGAAGAACGCGAACCTGAATTTCCCGATGTCCGACGCGGTGCGCGACATCTACAAGAACCCGAACAACAAGGGCGTCTGAGCAAAACACATGCCGACCACGCTTGAAAACCACCCCCGCGGCCTCGCGTTCTCCGAGGCGCTGATGCGCGAGGTGAAGTCGCGCTTCCTGCTCGTGGACCGCGACCACCACGGCCACGAACGCCTGTACTTCGACAACGCCGGCGGCTCGTTTCGCCTGAAGGCCGCGGCCGAGCGCTTCGCACAGGTCGATGCGATTCCCGACAACGCCGAGCGCATCCACGCGACCGCCGTCGAGCTGCAGCAGATCCAGGCGAAGGCCGGCGACGACCTGCGCACCATCCTCAATGCGAAGGGCGGAAGCGTCTACGCCTCGCTCACCGCCTCGGGCGCCATGTTCGACATGGTCCGCGCCGTGGCCGAGAACGTGCCGGGCACGAACATGGTCACGACGGTGCTGGAGCATCCCTCGGCCTTCGACGCGATGAGCCTCTACGCCGACCGGCTCGGCCGCGAACTGCGCGTGGCAAAGAGCAACCCGGTGACGGGCGGCATCGACGTCGAAGAGATCGTGCGCCTCGTCGACAAGGACACGTGCCTCCTCAACGTGATCTACGCCTCGAACATCTCGGGCGCCAAGCTCGACATGGCCGAGATCGTGCGCCGCGCGCGCGCCATCAAACCCGACCTCTACATCCTCGTGGACGCGGTGCAGCATGCGCCGCACGGCCTCATCGACCTCGAGAAGACGCCGGTGGACGGCATCAACCTCGCGCCCTACAAGTTCTTCGGCTGCCGCGGCTCGGGGCTCTCGTGGATGTCCGACCGCGCGGCCGTGCTGCCGCACCACAAGCTCGCGGGCAAGAAGCCGGACTACTGGGACCTGGGCAGTTCCGCGCCGTGGCAGTTCGCGGCGCTCACCGAGATCGTCGATTACGTGTGCTGGATCGGCGACCAGTTCACCGATGCCACCGAGCGCCGCGCGCTGTTCGTCGAAGGCATCGGTCGCATCGAGCTGCACGAGCGCGCGCTGCTTGCCGCGCTGCTCGATGGCACCGGCAACGCGACCGGGCTGCGCGAGATGCGCGGCGTCGAGGTGTTCCTCGACCACGAAGACCTCACGAAGCGCGACCTGATCCTGGGCATCGGCTTCGACCGCATCGACTGCACGCAGGCGGTGGTCGCGTACGGCAAGCGCGGCGTCACGGTGTACGAGCGCGTGGCGACGAGCATCTATTCGAAGCGGATGCTCGAATCCTTCGGGCTCGAAGGCACGGTGCGCGTCTCGCCGCTGCACTGCCATTCGATGGCCGACGTGGAGAAATTCCTGCGGGTCACGCAGGAGATCGCGGCGCTGTAGCCGCGCAGCCGAGCGAGTTCAGGCGGCAGGCGGGGCTGCGCTGACCACGCGCGTACCCACGCGCGCATGGGCGATGTGCCCCGCGCCGGCCCGTTGCAGGCCGTTGACGCCCGCCGCGTCGTACCGGGCCACGGTCTCTTCGCCGTCCAGGTCCTCCGTCAGCACAAGACCGGTCTCGAGCAGCAGCGCATCGAGCGTTGCTGGATCGAAGCCCGAGAGAAAGGCCTCGCCGACGCCCGACACATCGCTGCGCAGCTTGCGGAACCCCTCGGTGCCCGCATGGCCGGGTTGCAGCGCCGCTTCGTCGATGTAGGTGAAGACCAGCTCGCTTCCCGCGGGTGCGATGGAGGCGATGGCGCGCAGCGTTGCGAGGTTCGCTTCGCGCGTGAGATACACGGTGACGCCGAGCCACGAGAAGAAGGTCGGTTGCGTCGGATCGAAGGACGAGCGTGCGAGCGCCGACTGCAGCGTCTCTTCGGACAGGTCCGCCGCCACGAAATGCACCGCATCCGATTCGGCGACGCCGCAGTGCCGCAGGCGCTCGCGCTTCAGTTGCTGCGTCGCGGGGTGGTCCACTTCATAGATCTGCAGGCCTTCGGCCCAGGCCGGTCGGCGGCAGAGAAAACTGTCGAAGCCCGCGCCGATGAGCACGTACTGCGTGATGCCGCGCGCGACCGCGGCTTGCAGCATGTCTTCGGTATAGCGGCTTCGCAGGATGACGCCGGGGTAGGCCGCATTCGCGCGCATCGCGGCATCCAGCACCCTGGCAGGCGCGGCTTCGGCGCGCAGTGCGGGGTCCAGCCGCGCCATCGCCCGCTCGCGCAGGCCGGCCTGCACCGCCTCGGGCACCAGGCGGTCGCCCCACGGGTCGTCCAGCAGCGGCGCGGGATCGCTGCGCGTGTGAACCGCGCGCATCAGCGAGGTGACAAGGGCGGTGTAGCTGGCTTTCGAGGGTTCCATGAAGGGGCGCTCCGGGCAGAGGATGACGAAGGGTGGGCTTTGTGCGACGCTTGCCGCCGCTTCGGCCTCAATTTCTGCTTCATTTTCCGACGACTTCATGAACGCCTCCTCGTCTTCGCATCGCCGCCCCGTCCCGCTCGCCAAGGCCTATCGCCTGCTCAACCACGGCCCCACGGTCCTCGTGAGCGCGGCGCACGGTGGCCAGCGCAACATCATGGCGGCCGCGTGGGCGATGCCGCTGGATTTCGATCCGCCCAAGGTGGCGGTGGTGCTCGACAAGAGCACCTGGACGCGGGTGTTGCTCGAAGGCGCGGGCACCTTCGCGCTGCAGGTGCCGGTGCGCGCGCAGCTCGACCTGACCGAGGCGCTGGGCAACAGTTCGGGCCGCGAGATCGTCGAAACCTCAGGACACGACAAGTTCGCAGCCTATGGCCTCGAGACCTTCGCAGGCACCGCGACCGATGCGCCATTGCTCGAAGGCTGCGCCGCATGGCTCGAATGCCGGCTGCTGCCCGAGCCGTCGATTCAGGAGCGCTACGACCTCTTCCTCGGCGAGGTGATCGCTGCGCAGGCCGATGCGCGCGTGTTCGCCGACGGGCGCTGGAACTTCACTGGCCACGACGAGCTGCGCACGCTGCATCACGTGGCGGGCGGGCACTTCATCGTCGATGGCGAGGCGGTGGATGCGCGGCCGCTGGGGCCGGTGCAGCCCTGACTGGCGGGCGCTGCCGGCTCAGGGCCGGGGCTTGCACGTCGCCGGCGTCGCCAGCAGGCGCCGCAAGGCCAGCGTGCCCACGACGGCCGTCACCACGACCAGCAGCACGGTCCACACCGTGTCCGTCCTCGATGCGTCCGTGGGCCAGTCGCCGACGAACATCGTGCTGGTGTTGCAGGCCGCATGCAGCGCAATGCACGGAATGAGCGAGCGGGTGAGCTCGTAGAGCCAGCCGAGCACCGTGCCCAGCACCAGCCCGACGAAGAACTGGTAGATGTTCAGGTGCGCGGCCCCGAACAGCACGGCCGAGGCGACGATGGCGTGCCAGCGTGCATAGCGCTGCAGGAAGCCGCGCAGCACGATGCCGCGAAACAGCATCTCCTCCAGCAGCGGCGCCACGACGCACACCGCCAGCGTCGCCGCGACGCTGCCGTCGGCCATGCGGCTGAACAGCGACTCTTCCCAAGGCGAGAGCGGCGCGACCAGCACCAGCAGGCTGAGCGCCGCGATCACCGTCACCATCAGCGCCGGCACGAGCAGCAGGACCGGCCGCACGACCAGCATCAGCGTGATCCGGACGGGAATGGGTGACTGGTGAAAGAGCTGGCGGCAGGTGAGCTGCTGGTAGTGCATCACCACCGCGAACACGCAACCGTTGCCCAGCACCGTGGAGAGCACGCCCAACTGCATGCCGTTCAGCCAGAGCCAGCGGTTGGCGTCTTGCAGCGCCGCGCCCATGACGAGCTCGCTCAGGAACAGCGCCACGAAAAGCAGCACGGCCTGCACCGCACTGGGAAAGGCGGCGCCTTTCGAAGAGGGCATGAGAAGGAGCGTGCGCCGGGAAGGGCGCGGGGATTGCGACGAGATGGAGGCGGGCACGGTAACCAACCGGCCTTCGATAGGCCTTGGAGAAGGCCACCCAGCCTGAACAGATGCCCCAAGGCGGCGCCTAGGCCGGGGCTGGCTCGGCGATTCGCAAGAGGCGCGACAGCGGCGCGATGTCGATCTTGCCCAGTCGTGTGAGCACCGGGAACGCCAGTTCCCGCAGGGCCGCATATTCGCGCAGCCGCGCAGCGCCGTGCGGATCACTCGGCAGGATGCCGGCGGACGGATGGCACATCAGCACGTCGCCGCTGCGGCTCGCATCGATCCACGCGGAGAGGCGCCGCAGGTAGTCGGGCGTGCTGCCCGTGAAGTCGTACACGCCGAGCAGGCCGCGGCTCACCGGAATGCCGCGTGCCCGCGCCAGCGCGGCCAGCCGCGCGCCGCCCAGCGCGTGGATGACGCCGGCCTTGAAGCCGCCGGTCGCATCGTCCGGTGCCCGCGCGGTGCAGCGCAGCCACGGACGCACGAGCGGGTAGCGCTGCGCGATCTCCTCGACCAGAAGCTCCCGCACCATGGGCAGCTGGTGCACGTGCCGATGGCCGTCGACGAAGGCCGGTGCACGGCCCATGGCGTCCTCGAATCGGCCAAGCTGCTCGCGGATGTCCGCGCGCAGCGCCTGGGCGCCCAGGGCCCGGCCGTAGGCCTTCGCGAGCAGGCCTGCCAGGCCCGGCTCGGCTCCATCGGCGATGGCCGGGCGCGTGAGGTCCAGGTGCAGGCCCACATCGAGCGCGTGCGCATCGATGCGCCTGAGCGTGTGCGCTCCGGCGAGCCAGGCGCCGCGGCGCACCATGGCGCTGGTGGCCGAGATCTTGCCCAGCTCGGCAAGATCGAAGATGGCCGAGTTGATGCCGCTGCTCATGCCGAAGTCGTCTGCGCAGATGCACAGGTAGCGCGTGGCGCGCGTCGCCTCGCGTCCGATCGTTTCAGTCGTTGCCATTCGAGGCCTTTCCCGTGGGTGTGGTCGCAGGTCCGGCGGGCGCGACATCCAGGCACTGCGTATCGCCTGCTGCGCTGCCTGCGAACTGCCACACCGCGATGCGCTCGTTGAAGGCAGCCAGGTGCGCGTGCCCCAGCCACGGATTGGCGAGCTGCGCGTTGTTCGGCCCCACCAGCCAGCTCGTGCGCGGGGCGCACAGCACGCCCGCGAGCTGCGTGCGCTCGACCAGCGTGGCGGCCGCGCGTGCCGGCTCGAAGCGGCCGGCGTCGACCAGTTCCTTGCGCCAGTTGTCCTGCGCGTCCGCCCCGGCCGAGCTCCAGTCGCCCGAGACCAGTACGGGGTTGCGCAGCCGCCAGTAGAACGGCAGCTCGTAGGTGTAGCTGTCCAGCATCATCACCTGGTCGCTCGGTGCCACCGCCAGCCCTGTCGGAAGCCGAAGTCGCGCGCCGGGCGGGGTCGCGTAGACCGCCACTGCCGCCACGCAGGCCACGCACACGGCGGCACCCGCGAGCGTCATGGCGCGAACCCGTGGCAAGAGCGCTTCGAGCGGCCGGCCCGCGAGCACGCGTTTGGCGATCAGGTAGGCAAGCGGTGGCAGCGCGGGCAGCACGTAGCCGATGAGCTTGGAGCGTGGGATCGAGAAAAACGCGACGATCACCACGAGCCAGATCCACATCAGCCAGTCGACGTCGCCGAGCTTGCGGCTTGCGGCCTCGGCTTCCTTGGGCCGCGGCAGCAGCAGCCAGCCGAACCAGGGCAGCGTGAGGCCCGCCATCACCGGCAGGTAGAACCAGAACGGGTGCTCGTTGTTGAAGCCCGAGGAGGCAAAGCGGCGAAAGTGCTGTGTGATCACGAAGTAGTCGAAGAACTCCGGGTACTTCATCTGCATCGCGACGAACCACGGGCCGGCCACTGCCGCGAGCAGCGCCCAACCCGGCAGCCAGGTCGCCAGCTGCAGCACGACCGTCTTGCGTGTGACCGCGCACCAGGCCAGCAGCACGCCAGCCGGCAGCACCATGCCGATCAGCCCCTTGGCCAGAAGGCCGGCCGCGGCCAGCAGGTACGCCCCCGCCAGCATCGCGCGCCAGGGCTCGTCGCGCTCCCGGGCCAGCGCGGCGCTGGCGGCCAACAGCACGGTGCCCGAGATGCAACCGGCCACCAGCATGTCCAGGTTGGCGAACTGCGCACCCAGAAAGAAGAAGGGCGTGGTCACCAGCACCACGGTGGACAGCAGCGCGAGTCGCACCGTCGACCAACGCCTGAGAAAGAGAAACAGCGCCGAGGCCGCAACCGCCGCGCCCACGATGGAAGGCAGCCGCGCCGCCCATTCGTGCGGCCCGGCCAGCGCCATCGCGCCCGCGCCGATCCAGTAGAAGAGTGGCGGCTTGTGGAAAAAGGGCAGGCCGTCCAGCCGCGGCACCAGCCAGTCGCCGGAATGCAGCATCTGCAGCGCAACGCCCGCGTAGCGGCCTTCGTCGGGCGACATGAGCGGGCGAAACCACGCGGTCGCCAGGAGCCAGGCGACCAGGCCCGCAACGAGCCACAGCGGCTGGGGCGAGGTCCACCACGCGGAGCCGGATCGCCTCATGACTTCTCCGCCTCCAGGCCCACGCCGCTCTGGCGGCGCACCACGTAGAGCGGGCGGCCCTTGACCTCTTCGTAGATGCGCGCGACGTACTCGCCCACGATGCCGGTGAAGATCATCTGCACGCCGAAGAAGAACATCAGGCTCACGACGATGGTGGTCCAGCCCGAGACTGCGTTGCCGAACATCAGGTGGTCAAGGAGCACGTAGACGCCATAAGACAGTGCGGGCGCCGCGAACAGGAGCCCCACCACGCTCACCATGCGCAACGGCCAAGTGGTGAAGGCGGTGAGCCCGTCGATGGCCAGGGCGAACAGCCGCCGCGCATTGAAGCTGCTGGCGCCCGCGGTGCGCGGCTCGGGCGTGTAGGGCATGGCCACGGCGCGGAAGCCGACCCACGCATACAGGCCTTTCATGAACCGGCTGCGCTCGGGCAGGCTCATGAGTGCATCGACCACGCGCCGGTCCATCAGGCGGAAGTCGCCCGCATTCTTGGGCACGGCGAAGCGGTCCGAGGCGTTGAGCAGCTTGTAGAAGAGCCGGCTGCCCAACTGCTTGAAGCGGCTCTCGTCGCTGCGCTCTTCGCGCACCGCGTATACCACCTCCGCACCGGCGTTCCACTGAGCCAGCATGGTGTGGATGAGCGAGGGCGAATGCTGCATGTCGCCGTCCAGCACGACCACGGCATCGCCGGTGGCGGCGGCCAGGCCGGCGGTGAGCGCGGCCTCCTTGCCGAAGTTACGCGACAGCGAGATGCACCGAAAGCCCGTCAGTTCGCACCAGGCCTCGGCAACGGCGGCGGTGTCGTCGGTGCTGCCATCGTCCACGACGATGATCTCCCAGCGCATGCGCGTGGCCCAGAGCGTTTCTTCGAGCCGGGGCAGCAGGTGCCGCAGGTTGTCGGCCTCGTTGAAGCAGGGGATCACGCACGAAATGCTGCGTTGTTGCGCGTCCGGTGCGCGCTGCGCGCCTGCCACGGCGGTGGTTGCGGGTGCTGGTCTCATGGCGGTCGAAGAGATCATGAGGGCCTCCAGAGGGAGTTGGCCGTGACGTGCTCGCCCGATGCGCGGTCGGACCGCACCATGGCCAGGTGCACGCACCACTGCGCGATACCCAGCGCGCCGGCGATTGCGCTCGCCAGCAGCAGGCCCGCGGCGATGTCGAGCGGGAAATGAACCCCCACGTAGACGCGCGCCCACCCCGTCGCCGCCGCCAGCGCAAGCAGCGCCGCGCCCTGCCCTCGCAAGCCGGGCCGAAGCAGCAAGGCCAGCGCCAGCATGAACATGACGGCCGCGTGCGTGCTGGGCAGGCCGCTGTTCTTCGCATGTTCGATGTAGGCAGGTGCCAGCCCGAGCACGAAGGGCCGCGGCACGGCGAGCGCCTGTGCGATGGCGTGCGACGCGAGCGACGTCGCGCCCGCCATCGCCGCGGCAACGCCCAGGTAGGCGCGGTCGGCGCGATACACCCACAGCGCCAGGGCGAAGATGACTCCGCAGAACCAACTGCCCCACAGCGCAAGGGCGGTTGCGACGCCGAGCACCCACGGCGTGGGATCGGGGCCGGCGGTGATCCATTGGAAGAGAGAGAGATTGAGCGAGTTCATGGAGCCACTCCCGAACACGCAAGGCGGCGCTGGATGCGGCACACGCAACTGAAGAACTGAAACATGGCAGAAGCCTTTCGACGAAACCGAGGAGCCCGCGCGCAGGGCGCAGCGGGAGGCTCGACGCACGGGGCGTCGCTTCTCAGGTTCTCGAGGGCGGGGCGGCCGTAGGCGGCAGTCGCCGCCAGGGTTCCGTGGGCGGGGGCGCGCCGCTGTGGTGCGGTACGCGCTCGGGTATGTCGCGCACGGCGGGGGCGCTCGGGCGAAGCAGCACCACCGCCAGAGGCAGCAGCGCGAGCACCATGGCCAGGAGGTTGTCCAGCGCAAAGCTCAGGGCGTGCGGGAGATCGATGCTGGCCGGGGTCTGCGCGAAAACCGTGGTCTCCCGGTCGTCGGGATGGTCGGCGCGGTCGTCGGCTTCGAACTGCGTCGTCGTGCCAGCGTCGCGCACCCTGAGCATCGGCTCGTCCTCCAGGCCGTCGCACCGGAAATGAACCGCGATGAAGGGCTGCAGAAGAATCAGCGCGATGCCCACCCCGCACCACAACCTGTGGTGCGCTTGGGCGAATCGGCGGACGTATGCGAGCAGCATGCGCGGATGCTAGGTCGCAGGTGTGAACGGAACCTGATTCGCCGCGTCAGCGTCCCGCAAGGTCGCGTCGCGTCACGTTGCGCCGTGTCAAGTGCCGGCGCGCCGGGCCAGCTACACCACGAACGGAATGAAGCGCCGCGTCCCGCGCATGTAGTCGCGGTAGGTGTCGCCGAAATGCGCGATGCATTCCTTCTCGTCGCGCAGCGCCGTCAGCACCAGCAGCAGCGTGGCCGCAAGCACCAGCGCCAGCGTGAGCCAGGTGAACTGCTTGAGAAAGGCGCCCCAGGCCAGCAGCATGAGCGCGGTGTACATCGGGTGGCGGATGTAGCGGAAGGCGCCCGAGGTCACGAGCGAAGAGGTCTTCTCGAAACCGTAGAGCGCGGGATCGTCATTGCGCGCATCGGTGGGCTTGCCTTGCGCCTTGAGCAGACGCACCGCATGGATCGGCAGCCAGATCGACAGCGCCAGCAGCACGCACGAGAGCAGCTGCGTGAAGGAGAACGGATCGACATGCCACACCGGCAGGTTCACCACGATCAGCACCAGCATGCATTCCCACGCGAAGAAGCGGTAGAAGCCGTGCGAGTCGGGCTGCTGCAGCGGCCCGCGCGAGACATAGAGCAGTGCGGCGGTGCCGGCGACGAAAAGGAAGATCTGGAACCAGAAGAGCATGGCGGCCTAATCTACACGGGCCGCCCGTCTTCAGCCAGAGATAGAAAACCCGCCGTCGACCGGAATGGCCGTGCCCGTCACGTAGTCCGACGCGGGGCTCGCGAGGAACACCGCGGTGCCGGCGATGTCGGCCGGCTGGCCCCATCGGCCGGCGGCGGCGCGGGCCACCACGCGGTCGTACAGGCCCGGAATCTGGCTGCGCGCGCCGTCGGTGAGTTCGGTCTCGAACCAGCCCGGCAGGATCGCGTTGACCTGGATGTTGTCGGCCGCCCACGAGAGCGCGGTCGACTTGGTGAGCTGCACGATGCCCGCCTTGCTCGCGGCGTAGGCCGGCGCATAGGGCGCGCCGAAGATGGACATCATCGAGCCGATGTTGATGATCTTGCCGCCGCCCGCGCGCTGAAGATGCGGGTGCGCGGCGCGGCTGCAGAGGAAGGCGCTCGTGAGGTTGGTGTCCATCACCTGGTGCCATTCGGCGAGCGCGAGCTGGTCGACCGGCTTTCGCACCGTGGTGCCGGCGTTGTTCACGAGAATGTCGAGTCGGCCGCAGCGCGCGGCCACGTCGTCGAAGGCCTTCTGCACCGAGGCCTCGTCGGTCACGTCGAGTGCGAGCGCGAAGCTGTCGCTGCCCAATGCCTTCAGCGTCTCGACCGCGGCGGAGGACTTCTGTGCATTGCGCGCCGCGACGACAACGCGCGCCCCCGCCTTCGCGAGGCCTTGCGCCATGCCCAGGCCGATGCCGCCATTGCCGCCGGTGACGAGCGCGACTTTTCCCGTGAGATCGAACATCAGGTTCCTTCCGGTTTCTTGGAGACGAGGGTCAGGATGTCGTAGCTTGCCACCACATCGCCATCCTGGTTCGTCACCTCCACATCCCACGCCACCACGCCCTGGCCCTGGCCGCTCGCGTCCTTCTTGTTGCGATCGATCTTGCGCTTGCAGGTGAGGCGCGCGCGGATGGTGTCGCCGATGCCCACGGGCTTGACGAAGCGCAGCGTGTCCAGGCCGTAGTTGGCGAGCACAGGACCCGGCGCGGGCGAGACGAACAGCCCCGCGGCCGCCGACAGCACGAAGTAGCCGTGCGCGATGCGCTTGCCGAAGGGCGATTCCTTCGCCGCGACCTCGTCGAAGTGCATGTAGAAATAGTCGCCCGAGATGCCGCCGAAGGCCACGATGTCGGCCTCGCCGACGGTGCGGCGGTGGGTGAGCAGCGAGTCGCCGATGCGCAGGTCTTCGAAGTAGCTGCGGAATGGATGCACCTCGCTCTCGCGCACGGACGCGCCGCGTACGTGCTCGCCGGTGATCGCGGCCAGCATGGTGGGCGAACCTTGTACAGCGGCGCGTTGCAGGTAGTGCTTCACGGCACGCAGGCCGCCCAGCTCTTCGCCGCCGCCCGCGCGGCCGGGGCCGCCGTGCTTGAGCTGCGGCAGCGGCGAGCCGTGGCCGGTCGATTCGACGGCGGCTTCACGGTCGAGCACCAGCAGGCGGCCGTGCCATGCGGCAGCAACCGGAATCGCCTTGGCCGCGATGGCCGGGTCGCGCGTGACCAGCGTGCCGACGAGGCTGCCGCGGCCGCGTGCGGCCAGGGCCAATGCTTCGTCGATGCCGTCAGTGCTGTCGTATGGCATCAGCGTGCTGACGGGGCCGAAGGCCTCGACGTCGTGCGCCGCATCGTGTTCGAGGGGCTTGCGGCTCAGCAGCAGCGTGGGCGCGAAGAACGCGCCTTCGGCGACGCCGTCGCCCACGGGCGAGAAGCCGTCGCGCTCGCCGTAGACCAGCTCCGCACCCTGCAGCAGCGTGGCCACGCGCTCGGCCACGTCGGCCTGCTGCGCGTGCGAGGCAAGGGCGCCCATGCGCACCTCTTCACGCGACGGATCGCCGATGACCGTCTTGGCGAGCCGTGCGCGCAGGCGCTCGGCCACCGCATCGAGGTGCTGGCGCGGCACGATCGCGCGGCGGATCGCGGTGCATTTCTGGCCGGCCTTGGTCGTCATCTCGCGCGCCACTTCCTTCACGAAGAGGTCGAACTCCTCGTCGTCGGGCGTCACGTCGGGCGCGAGGATGGCGCAGTTGAGCGAGTCGGCCTCGGCGTTGAACGGAATCGACTGGCGCACGATGTTCGGATGCACGCGCAGCTTGGCAGCGGTGTCGGCCGAGCCGGTGAAGGTGACCACGTCCGGCCCTTCGAGCCGGTCGAGCAGGTCGCCCGTACCGCCGATCACCAGCTGCAGGCTGCCCTCGGGCAGGATGCCCGACTGCACGATGAGCCGCACCGCGGCCTCGGTGAGGTAGCTGGTGGCCGAGGCCGGCTTGCCGATGCACGGCATGCCCGCGAGAAAGCTGGGCGCGAATTTCTCGAGCAGGCCCCACACCGGAAAGTTGAAGGCGTTGATGTGCACCGCCACGCCGCCGCGCGGCACGAGGATGTGCGTGCCCGCGAAGCCGCCCTTCTTGCCGAGCGGGAAGGCCGGGCCTTCGTGCACGAGGTTGCCCGAGGGCAGTTCGTTGGAGCCGATGCCGGCGTAGGCGCTCAGCGTGCCGGCGCCGCCTTCGATGTCGATCCAGCTGTCGGCGCGCGTGGCGCCGGTGTGGGCCGAGATCGCGTAGAGCGTTTCCTTGTTCGCGGCGAGGTACTTGGCCAGCGCCTTCAGGCGCTCGGCGCGCTGTTGAAAGTCGAGCTTCATGAGCGCGGGGATGCCGGTGCGGCGTGCGTGCTGCAGCGCTTCGGCGAAGTCGATGGCCTCGGCATGCGTGCTCGCGACGGGCTTGCCGTTGATGGCGCTGCGCAGTTGCTGCGCGCTTTCCTTGCCGATCCAGCGGCCGGCGATGTAGCTTTGAAGGGTGGTCATGAATGTGTCCTTTCTGCGGTATCGGTATTGCGCCTTCCCCTTTGGGGGAAGGTTGGGATGGGGGCAAGCGGCGCTGGTTCGGCGCAGTGCTTCATCAAATGCCGTCGTGCCCCCACCCCAGCCCCCCCGGAAGGGGAGGGAGGGAGAAAGACAGGGAGAGCAAGGCGGGTTCAGTGTTTGTTGCCGATGCCCAGGTAGGTGTCGATGATTCTTTGGTCATGCAGCAGATCGCGTGCATTGCCTTCCAGCGCCACGTCGCCCATCTCCAGCACATACGCCCGGTCGGCCACCTGCAGCGCGGCGCGCGCGTTCTGCTCCACGAGCAGCACCGAGACGCCATGGCTTCGCAGCTGCGAGACCACGCGGAGCACTTCGCGCACGACCAGCGGCGCGAGGCCGAGCGAGGGTTCGTCGAGCATCAGGAGGCGCGGCCGCGCCATCAGCGCACGGCCGATGGCCAGCATCTGGCGTTCGCCGCCCGAGAGCGTGGAGGCCAGCTGCGGCTTGCGCTCGCGCAGGCGCGGGAAGATCTCGAACACTTCCTCCATGCGCGCGCGCTGGTCGCGCTTGCCCTTGCGCCACTGGTAGAAGCCGCCGAGCAGCAGGTTGTCTTCGACCGACATCTCGCCGAACAGCTCGCGCCGCTCGGGCACCAGCGCCACGCCGCGCGCCACCATGGTCTCCACACCGGGGCGCGCGATGCGTTCGCCCGAGAGCGTGAGCGCGCCGGTGGAAGGCAGGAGGCCCATCGCCGCGCACAAGAGCGTGGTCTTGCCCGCGCCGTTGGGGCCGATGACGGTGACGATCTCGCCTTCGTTCACATGCAGGCGCACGCTGTGCACCGCTTCGACGGTGCGGTAGGCGACGCAGAAGTCGTCCAGTTGAAGCAGAGGGTGGCTCATCGTGCGTCTTCCAGCAGTTCGTCGTCGGCGCCGCCGAGGTAGGCCTCCAGCACGCGCGGGTTGGCCTGCACTTCGGCCGGCGTGCCGGTGGCGATGACGGTGCCGAATTCGAGCACCGTGATGCGGTCGGCCAGGTTCATCACGAATTCCATGTCGTGCTCCACCACGAGGATGCCGAGGCCTTCGGCGCGCAGCTGGCTCAGCAGCACGGAGAGCGCGCGCTTTTCCAGGTGGCGCAGACCCGCGGCGGGTTCGTCAAGCAGCAGCACCGAAGGCTGGCCGGCGAGGGCGCGCGCGATTTCCACGACGCGCTGCTGGCCGAGCGAGAGCGATGCCGCCGGTGTGTCGGCGTGCGCGCCGAGGCCGCAGCGCTCGATCTGGCGGCGGGCTTCGGCCATCAGCGCCGCTTCTTCGGCACGGTCCAGCCGCAGCATGGCGGCAAGCCAGCCGCGCTTGGCGCGCAGGTGGGCGCCGAGCGCGACGTTCACGACCACGCTGCGCTGCCCGAGCAGGCGCACATGCTGGAAGGTGCGGCCGAGGCCGAGCGCGGCGAAGGCACGCGAGGGCTTGGTCGCCATCGACTGGCCGGAGAGCCGCACCACGCCCGAGCTCGGATCGTCCACGCCCGAGATCATGTTGAAGAAGGTGCTCTTGCCCGCGCCGTTCGGGCCGATCAGCGCATGGATCTCGCCGGCCTTCAGCGTCATCGAGATCGCGTTGTTGGCGACGAGGCCGCCGAAACGCTTGCTCACGTCGCTGGCTTCGAGCAGCAGCTCGCCCGATGCGGGCAGCGAGCGTTGCGCTAGCTGCGCGGGAGCAGCCTTCGATGCCGCGGGCGCCGCCTTCGGCGCCTCGTTGCGCACCCAGCGGCTCGCGAGCCGCGAGAGCGTGGGCCAGAGCCCGTCCGCAAAGCGCTGCAGCACGAAGAGCATCAAGAGGCCGAACACGATCACTTCGAAGTTGCCGCTCGTGCCCAGCAGCGCGGGCAGCACGTCCTGCAGCTTCTCCTTCAGCAGCGTGATGAGCGCCGCGCCGAGCACCGCGCCCCACAGGTGTCCCGCGCCGCCGACCACCGCCATGAACAGCAGCTCGATGCCGATGTTCAGGTTGAAGGGCGTCGGGTTCACGAAGCGCTGCAGGTGCGCATAGAGCCAGCCCGACAGCGCCGCGAGCAGCGCGGCCAAGACGAAGAGCTTGATGCGGTGGCGCGCCGTATCGACGCCCATCGACTCGGCCATCAGCCGCCCGCCCTTGAGCGCGCGGATGGCGCGGCCTTCGCGCGAATCGAGCAGGTTGTGCATCGCCCACAGCGCGAGCAGCAGCACGCCCCAGATCACCACGCCGAGCGCACGCGGCGTGGCGAGCGACACGCCGGCAACCACCAGCGGCGGCACGCCGGTGATGCCGGTCTGCCCGCCCAGGAACTCCATGTTGCCGAACAGGTAGTAGAGGCTAAGGCCCCAGGCGATGGTGCACAGCGGCAGGTAGTGGCCCTGCAGCTTGAGCGTGACCGCACCCAGCGCCCATGCGAGCGCGAAGGTGAAGACCAGGCCGAGCGCGAGGCCGGCCCACGGCAGCAGCGCGGGGCTCACCGCGCCGCCCAGCCAAGCGGCGGCCGTGGGCGAGGTGCAGATCCACGCCGTGGCGTACGCACCCATTCCGACGAACGCGGCCTGGCCGAACGAGGTCATGCCGCCCACGCCGGTGAGCATCACCAGCCCTGCGGCGACCAGCGCATAGAGCCCGATGTTGCTCAGCACGGACACGGTGAACTCGGGCAGGAAGCCCCAGGCCAGCGCGAGCGCGACGACGAAGACAAGCGTGAGCTGGCGCGGCGTGACCAGCGGCTTGCCGGCGGGCGGCGCGTTGACGGCGATGTTGTTGGATGGCGAGCTCATTCCTCGTCCTCCACATGATGGCTGCGCAGCGAACGCCACCACAGCACGGGAATGATCAGGGTGAAGACCAGCACTTCCTTGAACGGGCTGGCCCAGAAAGAGGCGAAGGCTTCGAGCTGCCCGACGAGCAGCGCGCCGACCAGCGCCAGCGGATAGCTCGCGAGCCCGCCGACGATGGCCGCGACGAAGCCCTTGAGGCCGATCAGGAAGCCGGTGTCGTAGTACACGGTGGTGAGCGGTGCGATGAGCAGGCCCGACACCGCGCCGATGAGCGCCGCGAGCGCGAAGCTCAGGTCACCCGAGAGTTCGGTCGGAATGCCCGAGAGCCGTGCACCGACGCGGTTGATGGCGGTCGCGCGCAATGCCTTGCCGACCATCGAGCGCCCGAAGAACAGGAACATCGCGATCACCAGCAGCAGCGTGACGCCGACCACCACCAGCGATTGCCCGCTGACCGGGATGCCACCGATGTCGAAGCGCGCATCGGAGAAGGCCGTGGTGCGCGAGCCCTCGGCACCGAAGAAGAGCAGGCCGAGGCCTACGAGCACGCCGTGCAGCGCGACCGAGACGATCAGCAGCATCAGCACGTTGGCATCCGCCAGCGGCCGATAGGCGAGGCGGTAGAGCAGTGGGCCGAGCGGCGTGATGAGGACGAGCGTGGTGAGCGTCTGCCCCGCCATCGACGTCGGCTTGAGCAGCAGCACCAGCGCGGCGGCGGCCAGCGGCAACACCACGCACCAGGCGAGGGCCGAGGCCCAGTCGACCACCGCCCCGCGCTTCCAGCGCCAGAACTCGACGATCAGCACCGTTACCGCGAGCGCGAGCAAGAGCCACAGCGTGGCCGGCACGCGGCCGGCCTGCAGCATCGCCATCGAGAGCGCCCCGAAGGCGACGAACTCGCCCTGGGGAATGAAGATGACGCGCGTGACCGAGAACACCAGCACGAGGGCGAGCGCCATCAATCCATAGACGGCACCGTTGACGATGCCGTCCTGCCCCAACAACAGGGCGATCTGCAAATCCATAAAGAACCTTTGGGCTCGGCCCGTGTATCGAATCAGTGTCTGCCGCCAACGCCGTCAGCCGCGCTGAATTGCGCCTTCCCCCTCTGGGGGAAGGTTGGGATGGGGGCAAGCGGCCCTTGTTCGGCGCAGTGCCTTGCCGTGTGCCGTCGTGCCCCCGCCCCTGCCCTCCCCCAGAGGGGGAGGGAGTAAGGCAAAGACGGTCAGGGTTGGTATTTCCAGGCGCCGTTTTCGATCTTCACCATCACGCGCGCGCGTTGGTCCAGGCCCAGGTGGTCCTTCTCGGTCATGTTGAACACGCCATGCGCGCCCGACACATCCTTGGTCTGCTCCAGCGCATCGCGCAGCGCCGCGCGGAATTCCGGCGTGCCCGGCTGCGCCTTCTTCAGCGCGACCGGCACGGCCGAGCTCATCAGCAGGCCCGCGTCCCATGCATGCGCGCCGAAGGTCGACACCGTGCCCTTGCCATTGGCTGCTTCATAGGCCGTGACGTAGGCCAGCGCGGACTTCTTCACCGGATTGTCGGCAGGCAGCTGGGCTGCCACGAGCACCGGACCGGCAGGCAGGAAGGTGCCTTCCACATCCTTGCCGCCCACGCGCAGGAAGTCGGAATTCGCCACGCCGTGCGTCTGGTACATCTTGCCGGTGTAGCCGCGCTCCTTGAGCGTCTTCTGAGGCAGTGCGGCCGGCGTGCCCGAGCCCCCGACCAGCACGGCGTCGGGCTTGGCGGCCATGATCTTCAGCGCCTGGCCGGTCACCGAGGTGTCGCTGCGCGAGAAGCGCTCGTTGGCGACCACGGTGATTTTCTTGAGCGCGGCGGCCTTGGCGAATTCTTCCGACCAGCCTTCGCCGTACGCGTCGGAAAAGCCGATGTAGGCGACCGTCTTCACGCCGTTGGCCGCCATGTGCTCGGCGATGGCGAGCGACATCATGATGTCGTTCTGCGGCGTCTTGAAGACCCACTTCTTCTTCGCATCCATCGGCTCGATGATGCGGGCCGAGGCAGCGATGGAGATCATGGGCACCTTGGCTTCGCTCACCACGTCGATCATCGCGAGCGAGTTGGGCGTGGTGGTGGAGCCCAGCACGATGTCGACCTTGTTCTCGGCGATCAGCTTGCGGGTGTTGGCCACGGCCGCGGTGGTGTCGGAGGCATCGTCCAGCACGATGTAGTTGATCTTCTGGCCGCCGATGGTCTTGGGCATCAGCGCGATGGTGTTCTTCTCGGGAATGCCGAGCGAGGCGGCGGGGCCGGTGGCCGACACCGTCACGCCGACATTGACGTCGGCCCATGCCGCGGCGGCGGTGGCGCACAGCGCGGCGATCAGAAGGGGCTGGAAGAAGAATTTCATTGGGTCTTGTCTCCGGGTTGAAAAATCGTGGGGGCCTTGCGCATCAACGCTCGTCGAAGGACAAGGTGACACGGTCGGTGAGGGGATGGGCCTGGCAGGTCAGCACGAACCCGGCGGCCACTTCATTCTTGTCGAGCGCGAAGTTTCTTTCCATGCGGACTTCCCCGTCCACGCACTTGGCGCGGCAGGTGCCGCACACGCCCGAGGTGCACGAGAACGGCACTTCGAGGCCGGCGGCAGATGCCGCATCGAGGATGCTGGGCTGGCCTTCGGTGAAGGTGATTTCGCGCTGCAGGCCATCGCGCACGATGGTGATGCGGGCCTGCTTGGCGTCGCCCGGCTGCGGCTCGTGCACCACGGCGCCGACCTGCCCGGAGGAGGAGGTCGAGGGCAGGGCGACGCCGAAGCGCTCGATGTGGATGCGGTCCTCGGGCACGCCGGCGGCGAGCAGCGCGGCCTCGGCCTCGTCGTTCATCTGGAACGGGCCGCAGACGTAGACGTGGTCGATGCGTTTCGCAGGCACCACCGACTTCAGGAACTCGCCGATCTTCTCGCGGTTCATCACGCCGAAGCCCAACGGCGAATCCGTGTGCTCGTCGGAGAACACATGCAGCAGCACGAGGCGCGTCATGTAGCGGTTCTTCAGGTCCTCGATTTCTTCCTTGAACATCGTGGACTGCAGCTGGCGGTTGCCGTAGATCAGCGTGAAGCGGCTCGCGGGTTCGCGCGCCAGCACCGTCTTCATGATCGAGAGGATCGGCGTGATGCCGCTGCCGCCCGCGATGCCGACGTGGTGCCGGGCCGAGGCCGGCTCGATCGGCACGAAGAAGCGGCCCTGCGGCGCCATCACCTGCAGGGTGTCGCCGGGTTGCAGGCTCGCGTTGATCCAGTTGGAGAACACGCCGCCGCGCACCTTGCGCACACCGACGCGCAGCTCGCCGTCGTCCAGGCCCGCGCAGATCGAATAGGAGCGGCGCAGGTCCTGGCCGTCGATGTCGTGGCGGAGGGTCAGGTACTGGCCCTGCGTGAAGCCGAAGACTTCCTGCAGGTCGGCCGGCACCTCGAACGAGACGATGACGGCCTCGTGCGTGTCGGGCTCGATGGCCTTCACGCGCAGGGGGTGGAAAAGGGTGCTCATCGGGGGGGATGTCTCAGATTGGCTTGAAGTGTTCGAAAGGCTCGCGGCAGGCCATGCAGCGGTACAGGGCCTTGCAGGCGGTGGAGCCGAAGGCCGAGAGCCGCTCGGTGCGCTCGCTCGCGCAGCGCGGGCAGGCGATGCGTTCGCCGGCGATGCGGCCGAAGAGCTTGATCGGCATGGCGGTGTTGGCGGCGACCTCGGGCGTGAGATGCGCGGGCGGCGCAATGCCATAGGCCTTGAGCTTCGCGCGGCCTTCGTCGCTGATCCAGTCGCTCGTCCATGCGGGCGCGCGGCGCAGCGTGGCGCGTGCGCGGCCGAGGCCCGCCTGCTCGATGGCGGCCAGCACGTCGTGCTCGATGGCTTCGGTCGCGGGGCAGCCGGAGTAGGTCGGCGTGAGCACGATCTCCAGCCCGTCGTCGTGCTCGATCACTTCGCGCACGATGCCCAGGTCGCAGACCGACACGGCCGGCACCTCGGGGTCGAGCACGGTGTGCAGCACGGCCCACGCCGCATCGATGCGCGACGCCAATGCAGTCATCACCACACGCCTCCGGGGAAGCTGCGCTGCAGGTGCTGCATCTCGGTGAGGATGTAGCCCATGTGCTCGCTGTGCACGCCCTGCTTGCCGTTGCTGCGGAAGGCGGCTTCCTGCGGCATCGCGAGGCCGGCGGCGTCGAGCACCTGCTGCATCTCGGCGAACCAGGGTTCGCGCAGTTCGCTCCATGCCGGGCCGAGGCCGCTTGCACTGGCTTCGGCGTCCACCGCATCGCTCTCGAACAGCTCGGGCACGTAGAGCCAGAGTTGCTTGAGCGCCTTCTCGGTGCGGCGGCGCGATTCGTCGGTGCCGTCGCCCAGGCGCACGACCCAGTCGGCCGAGTGCTGCTGGTGGTAGCGCGCTTCCTTCACGGCCTTGCCTGCGATGGCGGCCACTTCGGCATCGCTCGATGCCGCGAGGCGCTGCCACAGCAGCTTGAGCAGCGTCGCGACCATGGTGTTGCGCAGCACGGCAAAGGCGAAGTCGCCGCGGGGCAGCTCGACCAGCGTGAGGTTGAAGTAGTCGCGCTCGTCGCGCAGGTAGGCGAGCTGGTCTTCGTCGTGCGCGCGGCCGGCGCCTTCGAGCTTGCCGGCATGCGTGAGCAGGCCGCGGGCCTGGCCGACGAGGTCGAGCGCAATGTTGGCCATCGCGATGTCTTCTTCGAGCACGGGCGCGTGCCCGCACCATTCGCCCAGGCGCTGCGCGAGCACGAGGCAGGTGTCGCCGATGCGCAGCAGGTATTGCACGGCGGGCGTGCGGTTCAGTTCGATCGATGCTTGCATGATGATCCCGTCAATGGCCGCTCACATGTGGTCCACGGACTTGGGCAGCGCGTAGAAAGTCGGATGACGGTAGACCTTGTCTTCCGCCGGATCGAAGTACATGTCCTTCTCGCCCGGGTCGCTGGCCACGATCTGCTCGGAGCGCACCACCCAGATGCTGCTGCCTTCCTGGCGGCGCGTGTACACGTCGCGCGCCATCTGGATCGCCATCTTCGAATC
>Ga0163161_10000087_pt1 | contig 91605 bp, 85 predicted proteins | sample S45metaG_FD_129847 | JGI IMG/M metagenome (GOLD analysis project Ga0163161, IMG submission 129847) | Switchgrass rhizosphere microbial communities from Kellogg Biological Station, Michigan, USA - S4-5 metaG | ecosystem: Host-associated > Plants > Roots > Rhizosphere > Soil | place: USA... | reverse complement strand
GATGCAAACTTATAAGCAGAGTTTTCGCTGTTATAAATAGAGAAACTCCTTATATCAATACTTATAAATTTGCATCTTGAATTTTAACCTTATTTATTTGTTTTTTATCATAGAATGCACAGCATAATTAAATCATAAAATGAAATCAAAGTTCAACCAAAACACCGAAAAACTACCCCAAGTTGTCAATAACAACTAAAAGTAGCGTAATAACAACTATTGGTAGCCGGATTTCTTTGTAAACAGGCTATGGAGCAATATAACTTTGCAGTATCAATTTAAAAAAATAATTATGATGCTAAATTCAAAATCAGTAGGCGATAAAATTTCAGCTGCCAGAAAGAAAAATAATCTTTCACAAGCAGACCTTGCGCAACAAGTGTCTATTAGTTCTCAAGCAGTTGGTAAATGGGAAAGAGGCGAATCAATGCCTGATATTTCTACATTAAACCGACTTGCACAAATTCTGGGTGTGGACTTAAACTATTTTTCTGAAACATTTAAATCTAATGTTTCTGAAAACCAATTTGAAACGGACAAAAAGCAATCTGCAGAAATTTCAACAATCAAAAAACTTAAGACTAATTTGGGCTTAAACTGGAACATGTCATCAGGAAACTGGGTCGATGCAGACTTTTCAGGACTAAATAACCTTAAAGACAAATTCAGCACTTCGAATATGAAGAACTGTAAATTTATTGATTCCGATTTGTCGAATTTAATACTTCAATCCAACAATATTGTAGGTTGCGATTTTTCAAATTCAGATTTAAGAAACAGTAAAATTCGAACTTCTAACTTAGAGAATAATCAGTTTATTGAATGTTTACTCATAGACACCGAATTCACATCCAGTGAAATTAAAAACTGTAATTTTTCAAAAGCAAATTTTTCAGGAGTTGAATTAAAGACATCGGAACTTAAAAATTGCATTATAGAAAATGCGGTTTGGAACCTATCGTCATTTAAATTATCACATATTTCTAATGCAGTTTTTAATGGTACAATAGAAGAATGTTCTTTTGAAAACTGCTCTTTTACAAAAGTAACCTTTAAGAATGCAACACTTATAAATACTTTTTTTAAAGGTAAAAGACTAAAAGGCATTCAGTTTATTGACTGTCACGCAGACCGAATGACCTATGAATTTCTTAAAAATGGAAAAGCTGATTTAACGGGGCTAACTTTATTAACATAGTGTCTACAAAACATAGAAAAGCTTTATTTTGCAGCCCAATCGATAAATAAAATTGTTATTATAAATTAATACTCAAAAGCATCTTGGACATTAAAAAAATAGGACGCAGATTCTTCTATCTTCATACGACAGGAAATGATTCAATAAAAGTAACTTTGGGACTTTCTAGTGTTCAGGCATTTTTTGTATTGGGAGTTTTTGCAATTGTAAAAAAAAGTTTATTCCCAACTTTGCATATTACAATGCTTTTTTTATTTTCATCTTTTTTTATAATCAGTTTAACAATTAACTATTTTAATTATAAGATATATAGAAAGCATAATAAAGATTTTACTGCACAGTGGAATACTGAAACAAGAATAAGTAAAATTATATATCGAATTTGTAATGTCGCTTTTGTGATTCTTGTTTTCTCAATTTGCATTTATATTTTAGAATATTTAGATAACAGATCTTAATCAAATGAATATAAAAACCTTAATTCCAAAAGATAAATTTGATTTTGAAACAGTTGAAAAACTCAAAAACTATTCATTTGAAGAAATCGAACCTATAATTCCTAATTTACTTGAATGGTTACAAGATATAAATTGGCCCATTAGCAAACCAATTGGAGAGCTTTTAATTCCTTTTTCAGAAAAGATTTCTTCTGAAATATTGAAAATTTTAAAAAGTGAAGATCAAGTCTGGAAATATTGGATTCTCCATACTTTTGGAGAAATTGTTAAAGATAAAATGGTTTTGAATGAAATCGAAAGAATTGCTAAAGATCCAACAAAAGATGAAATTGACGAAGAAGTTTTTGAAATTGCTAAAGTGATTATTAATAAAAATACCTTTTGATTCTTTTCAAATAAAAAAACTATTTTAGCTTAGTACAAATTCAATTACCACTAAACCCAAAACCATGAAAATTACGATTCCCCTGTCGGCATTATTCCTGTTACTTACTACAAATTTATTCAGCCAGACTATTGCCGATTTAAAACTAAAAGGCAAAGAAATTCCTAAAACCTACACTTATAGCGACGGTCACAACTGTATTACACCTCAGGCTTGTACGTTCTACAATGATATTGCGACTTACAGCAATATTGTAGGAGTTGTAAAAAGCAAAGAAATTCAAAGTTTCAAAAACAAAAAAGATAGCGGATCAATCATGTATTTTGAATTTGAAAACAGATTCAAAGGCGATCGTTTCCTTCAAGGATTACTTTGGGGAAAAGCCGGTGAACCAACAGACGAACATCCCGAAGAATATCTTGCAAAAGGAAAATTCCTGATCATCTGGAGTTTTCATCCTGATAGCGCAATCAAAGAAAAATCGGAAGCTAAAATAGAGGCGCTTTTGCAATAAGAATCAAAGGAATCGTAAAACTAAATGAAAAACATCTACAAAATAAGTTTCCAAATTTACAGAGCAATATTAATCTTAATTTTGCCGCTATTTCTATTTGCTAAATTTATGGTAGGTTCAACAGGACATAATTCGCGAAGTAAAATTAGTGATTATGCTCTAATAGGATTTGTAATTCTTACTGCAGTTTTATTAACCATTTTAGATAAAAATTATCAATCAAAATCAAAGCTTAGAGATATTTTGCGTTTTACAATTATTGGTTTGGTTTTTATAAGTATCATTTTTCTATTTTATGGATTATATGATTTTACATTACTATATCTAAACCATAATTTTGGATTTGAAGACAATATTCCTGTTGCTATTCTACTTGTATTAAACACATTAAGCATAACACTTTTAATTGGATTAGTAAAAAACAAAATATAAAACTAACAAGTTTTCTTTAACCAAACAACAATTCTAAAAATGAATAGACAAGGTGCCGTTGGAGCATTACTCGACATTTACGAGCAGGCAATTTTAGACCTTAAGAATGTCATTAAAGATATTCCAGATAATGCTTTGACCAAAATTATAGACGAAAAAACAACTAACGAAGATTGTAAATCCATACAAACAATTCTATCTCACGTTGTAAGTTCCGGTTATAGCTACGCTACGAGTATCCATAACCTAAAAGGACATAATGCTAAAAGATCAGACAAAGTTTATCATTTATCTATTGAAGAATATTTGAAAGATCTGACGAATGTTTTCATATTTACCGAAAATGTTTTTAGCGAAATTAAAGACGACGAATTAGAACAATATGACGATTCACTTAAAATAAAAACAGGTTGGGGACAATTGTATGATATTGAACAGTTAACAGAGCATGCTATTGTACATATTTTGCGACACAAGCGCCAATTAGAAAGAATAAAAAACAGTAAATTGTAGCAAAAAAAACTATCAATGATAACGCTAATTAATACGATGTAAAAAATGATTCTAAAAATAATTTTATTTTTTCTGTTATCAACAACATTTACTTATTCTCAGGCAAATGGAATCCCCGTAAGCAATATAAATTGTTCTGATCTAAAATCTAAAGAGTATTATTATAATGATCCAAATACATTTAAAAATGGATCAATAAAATTGTTTTCAGATAAAAATGGGAAAAGTTTTGATGCACTAAATAAATTGATTTTAAAAAACAGTGAATATATTTTAGAGCTCGATCCTGAAAATACCGATCTAATGTTTCATAAGCCCGATACGGTTTTTGATCATTCTGAAGAAAATAAAAAATTTCAAAATGCAGTCGATCGCCTTGATCTCTCCAAAATATTTACTTCAAATTCAAACTCAAAATCTTATCAAAAGCTGCGTGACGAAAGTAATGAATCCGAAAATATTACTACACACATTTATTGTTTAGATAAAATACTTGTTTACAATATTGAGCTAACTAATAATGCAGATAAAGGATCGCCTTATAATGAATTTCTGAATATCGATTTAAACAAAATGAAATTAGTCGATTTCACTTCATTAATAACAGATAATCAACTTAATGCATTTAATAAAGCTATTTTAAACTACGCCAATAATCACAAAAAAGAAATAGTAAATAATTACAAGCAAATATTGTCCAATGGGTTTGGTGATTTACTAAACCAATATCAACTTGCTTTTGAACAATCGGATTATGATTATGATAAAGTAAAATGTAAAATTGATTCAAAAGACTTTAATTTTTTTAGTCCGGAAGGTGTTACTTTTAAAGTGAGAGTTTTGGATAAAAATTTAAACATGAATGAAGAAAAAGATCAAATTGGCGAATATATTTCAGAAATAATAATTCCGTACAAAGAGATTATGAATTATTTAGACACAAAAAACACTTTATATTCCAGTATAAATAAGCATCGCTGATAAACCCAACCTGTAAACTCACAAAAACAAATATCCTAAAATGGACGGCATAACATACATTGAGAATTTTATTGATAACCCAAAAGAGCTGTTTGATCTTTTAACATCAACCGTAAAATGGGATGAACGCATGACTGCGCGCAAAACTGCAAGCTTTGGTAAAGCTTATAATTATTCTCAAATAGATTATCCATTTCAGGAATTTCTGCCAGAACTCGATTCCATAATTAACCAATTAAAACCTGTAATTGGCTTTGAACCGAATAATTGCTTAATCAATTACTATTTAGACGGAAAATCTAAAATGGGTTATCATTCTGATCAAACGGATATTTTAGAAACCGATACAGGAATTGCAATTGTTTCAATTGGAGAAACAAGAACTTTGAAATTTAGAAATATCGAAAACACAGACCAGTATTTAACGTATGAATTGACGGCAGGCAGTTTGGTTTACATGACACAAGAAGTGCAAGCAATCTGGCAACATTCAATTCCAAAATCTGATACAGAAAATGGCCGAATTAGTTTGACTTTTAGACAAATGTGTTAATAAAAATACTAAAAGCAATTTCGTCTCAAACTATACTATCCAAAAAACAAATACCCAAACTAGTTTGATACAATCTGGTTTGAATAGCATATTCGATAACTTATAAAATGCTAAAAGTTCTTATATTTATCATTTGAATCTATCCGTTTTCCAACATTTTAAAAGCTTTAGAATACATGCCAGAAATTACAACATTTGAAACATTAGACAATGAAATAAAGAAATTTGGCGGTAAACCCATTGTTTTAGAAGCTTTATGGGATGGAGATACAACCGGATGGTTTTTATGCTTATTTGTTTATACAAAAAGTGATTCGTTTTTTAATAAAAGTACTAACCGCTTTTCTTTGGGACATATTAGTTTGGGTGGAGATATCAGACTTTTCAAAAATGAACCTTTTACAGAAATTAGCCTAGCGAAAGAATTAGGAATATTAGCAGAAAAAAAATACAACTTAGAATTTTATTTCCCTTCACAAAACGAGCCTGATGATGATTGCCCTAAATGGTCAGACAGGCACTTGGCTATCAATTGTTCAAGCTGCAATAAACTAATAATCCCAACAACCAGCCCTCATCTGCCAAAAGATATTTGCTATAATTGTTATCTCGAAAAAGAACGAAATCAAGAACTAATCAATAATAAATTGGTTCAGGATGGTGTTGTCTTGTATTTATCAAACGATGAGAAATCAGAGAAAATAGGATTTTATGGTTCTTACGACTATTTGATCCTTTCTAAATTCAATATTCCGAGTATATCAGATTTAGACAAAATCGAATCTATAAAAGTTTTTACTATTTCAATTAAAGAACTTCAAATACTGAAAAACGATATAGAAAAAGAATTAAATCTAAGATTACAAGATTATACTAAACCCGAAATTAATAAAGACCATTGGCGTTTTTCGCATTCAACTTTTGAAATTGAGTATCAAGGAATAAATTACACCTTAGAAACGCTGAGAAATCAAGATCACAGTTATATTTTAGAAAGTATTAGAACTCTGGAATACTTAACAAGAGCAATTGGTAAAAAAATGAACTTGCAGATTTGCTTTGTTCGAGGACTCAAATATCAGGATGATTCGGCGTTGAGATATTTACACTATTTAAAGAATGATTTTTCAAATATTGATGAATTATTAGAACATTATAAAATACTTTTGTCAAAACAAGATATTCTACAAACAATTGAAAATTTAAGCAATTATGGTTGTTTAATTTTCGATGGTTTCAATATAAAAAGTACCGAACTTGGAAAAAACATTGTTTAAAACAATAATAAATACACCTTTAAAACCCCATTTTAAACTTCACTAAAAAAATATCAAAATGAAACCACAAATTCGAATTCTGCTCTATTCAATACTATTCTTCTTATATCTTTCTTCGACTTCTCTTTTACTCTCATTGGGAGAAATACTAAAAACTGATCCTTATATAACTTTAGGTTTTGGTTTCGCAATCTTAAATCTCATTTATGCCTTCTTCGCACTAAAGTGGACGTTATTACTAAATATAATCTGTTCTGTTGTAATTGCGGCATTGGCATTGTTTTTAGCGGTCAATTTTGCAAATTTACACCTGCTTTCAAAGTATGATCCTTATTTGGTTAAGACAGCGATATTTACAAATGCACTTCTTTCGATTATCTTTTGGGAAATTGTTTATCAAGTGAAAAGCAGAAAACAATGAAAATAAAAATATCGTTACTAATCCTAATTATACTTCAATTTTCCTGTAAAGACAATACCGAAAAACAAGCTGAAACCTGGAATAAAAGAGTTCAGGAAGTTAAATCTGAAGTAAAAAAAAGTAACAATTTTGATTTTGAAAAACTCGAAATATCAAAAGGACAAGTTGGAGAAATAAAAGTTGGGATGAATCTTAATGATGCCGAAAAATTCCTAAAACAATTAACAAAAAAAGAAGTTGAAGCTTATGATTTTGGTTTTGATGGCGGCGGAAAAGCTTATCTCTATTCACTAGGAAATGAATTTATTATAGGGCTTGTTCCCCAAATAGATTCTGAAAAAATAATTGCTATTATTGCTTTAAGCAAAAACCTAAAGACAATTAATGGATTAAATCCCAAGTCTGCGGTAGCTGAAATACAAGCAAAATATCCAAATATTAAAATCAAACAGAATTTAATGATGGAATGGGAATCTATAAAAGATGATAAAAACAATTGGGAATTTGTATTTATGACCAATGAAAATAATCAAATCGGAGAATATAATGATGTGGAAGCTCCTGTAAAACCTAAGAGAACCGAAATAAAAGCAGATTGGATTACAATTAAGTAAAAACATTCTCCCAACTTCATTTATTTTTTATAATCGACAAAATGAAAGATCCAGAAAAAATAAATTCTGTCAGAACAAAACTAAAAGTTGGTTTAAGCACCGCAAAATTTCTAATTGATAGATTTGATGATGTTGATTTGGCTATAGAATTTTGGAAAAAACAAATTGAAGAGGAACAAAAAAATCATTTAAATCAAAAATATGAAAATCTGGAAAAATTCTATTATTTCGAAAACGAATATTGCTTTCCAATTTTAAATGATTCGGATAAAACAGAAATAAAAGCATTAACCACTTATTACTGCTCGGAACTTTGGAATAAATATATTTCTGAAAGTAAAAAACACCTGATGCTCATAAATTATCCTGACGAGTGGAAAATAAAAAATGAGATTGGCAATCAATATAATTGGCAAAAAGATTGGAATGAGAATAATATTGAAGCTTTCAACAAAAATGTAAAACCTTTAATTAATTGGCAAGAAGATGACCTTGTTTTATTTTTTTGGAACAAACATACTGGAATAGAATCTAAATGGAGCGTAATTTGTAAATATTGGATTTCATTTCTGTATGATGATGAATCAAACGTTATTATAAATCCAAAAAGTACAAAAGTAATACTACTAACTACAAATGGAAACCTATCTATAGCCGAAAGAGATAAGAAGTAATAATCTCTTCTACTAAAGTTTTGCAATCTCTAATAATAAACCTAAATCTACAAGTAAATTTAAACCTGAAATGAAATTACAAAACCGCATTTTTATTTATATCATACTTCTGGTTGTCTATTATTTTTCAACTATACTTTTAATGACTATCGATGGAGCATTAAATACTAATAATCTACTCATTACTTTAGGTTGTGGATTTACTTTAATAAACATTGCATATTCTTTTTTAATTCTAAAATGGACAGCCGTTTTCAATATACTTTACGCTGTTATTATTGCCTGTATAAGTTTAGTTTTATCACTAAAATTTGGAGATTTACATTTGTTCTCCAACTACGATCCTTACGATATAGAAACGTCAGTAATAGCCAATGCCGTTTTTTCGGTTATATTTTGGGAGATCGCTTATCAAACAAAAAAAATCTACATAATTCCATAAAAACGATCAAATGAAAATAAAAGCCCTGGTTATCCTAATTATATTTTGTTGTGTGAGCTGCAAAAATTCAGATAAAGTTGAAAGAGAAAATCAACCCACAATTTATAATGTAGAAAGCGATGATAAAGAAATGTCTGAAGCAATTAAAAAAGCCAATCAAACATTAACTGATTTTAATTCAGCATTACAAAATCCAAAAATTGAAGTTAAATCATTGAAAGTTAAATTTGAAACTGCCAATGGAAACGAACATATTTGGCTAAGCAATATTGAATATAAAGATGGAAAATATTGGGGAATTTTAGACAATGAACCTGAGTATATTACCGAGTACAAAATAGGAGACAAAATAGAGATAGATAATTCAAAAATTAGTGATTGGATGTATCTTGAAAACGGAAAATTATTTGGCGGTTACACCATAAAATTGTTACGAAGCAGAATGACTGAAAACGAAAGAAATCAATTTGATGCTGAAAGCGGAATGCAAATCGATTAGAAAAATAATAAAATGAATATCTATATATTTGGAAACGGAAACATCAGTTTCACTCAATTTAAGGAACATTACGAAAGTGTAATTAATGAATATATTGACCTCAAAAACATAAACTTTTTACTTTGTGATTTTAGAGGCGTGGATGTTCTCGCTATGGAAGTCCTTAAATGCGATTCTGCAAATGTTTCAGTTTATCATATTGGCGAAAATCCAAGATATTTATCGGATAAGTTCAGGACTAAAGTAAGCAGTTGGAAACTGATTGGAGGTTTTGAAAATGATGAACATAGAGATTCTGAGGTTATAAAAAATTGCACCCATTTTATTGCGATCGATTTTAATTCTGATTCTAATCGTAAAAGTGGCACTCAGAAAAATATTGAACTCTGCGAAAAGTTAGGCAAAATCAGATTAACCAAATAATAGTGATAGTTATAACATAAGAAAGCAAAAACCTTCTGCACAGACATTTTAAAATCATGAAAAAACTTATTGTATATCAAATAGACTCTTTTACGAAAGAAAAATTTAAAGGAAACCCAGCGGGAGTTGTTGTAAATGCAGACGGATTAAAGGATTCTGAAATGCAACAAATCGCAAGAGAATTAAATAATTCCGAAACTGCTTTTCTTTTTTCGCCCGATAGTGATGATTGCGATGGCGTAATACGATATTTTTCTCCAACTATAGAAGTTCCAATTTGTGGTCATGCAACAATTGCAGCAATGTATGCTAAAGCTCTGGAAGATAATTTAGATTCTTGTGTGTTAAAGATGAAAACTAAGATTGGTATTCTTCCTTTTGAAATTATCAAAAAAGAGGACGATTATCAGATTTTAATGACACAAGGAAGTTTTGAACTTAGTACAACATTCGACCGTGATACCGAAAAAAGAATGGTTGAGGCACTAGGACTCGATTATGATGATATTGACACAAGATGTCCAATTCAAATTGCTTCTACAGGACATTCAAAAGTTATGATTGGAATTAAAAGCCGAGAAAAACTTAATGCTTTATCCCCAAAATATAATCATTTAACCGAATTAAGTGCTCAGATTAATTGCAATGGTTATTTTGTTTTTACATTCGATTCTGATAATGAAGATATCCTGACTTATGGAAGAATGTTTGCCCCTTCAATTGGTATAAATGAAGATCCTGTGACTGGTAATGCAAATGGACCATTGGGTGGTTACCTGATACAAAATAATATCGTTACGTATCAAAACAACCAGTTTGAATTCAATGGAAGACAAGGCAAAAAAATAAACCGACTTGGTACTATAACTGTTAAGGTTTTGATTGAAAATGATAAGCCGGCATTAATTCAAATAAAAGGAGAAGCTGTTGTAATTTTCAGAACCGAAATAGAAATTTAAAATTTCAATGTCTCTACAAATCTAAATCCGTAGAGACGCGTAGCAGTGCGTCTCCGTTTCAATAATTCTTTTAATTTAAAATTTCATAAATTTATAGTTCGATTATTTTTTAATAATCGGAATTTAAGTTCTAATTTTTTAAAAACGAATCTTATGAAAACGAAAAAAATATGGGCAAATTTAGGTGTCGAAGATTTAGACAGAACAACGAAGTTTTACAATGATTTAGGCTTTGAACCAAACGGCCACAATACCAATAAAGAACTGCGAAGTTTTCTTTTTGGCGATGATAATCTCATCATTCATTTTTTTGTAAAAGATCAGTTTAAGTGGGCCGTAAATGCTGAAATGGCTGACTTACAGCTAGGAAATGAAATTATATTTTCTCTGTCTGCCGAAAGCAAAGAGGAAGTTGACCAATGGCTAATTATTGTTGAAAAAGCCGGCGGGAAAATTTTTGCTGAACCACAAGAATACGGACAAGGCTATTTCTTTGGATTTTCTGATCCGGATGGTCATAAGTTCAATTTTTTGTATTGGCCGAAATAAAGCTCTGATTTAGCCCCGCTAGAGCCAATATCCTCGTAATCCCGATAGCTATCGGGATGGAGAGATAAAGGCGAAAACGGGACTAAAGGTTATTGTGAAAACAAAAACTTCTGCTTCTGAAATTTAAAAATTACAATACCTGATTTCATCTAAAAACCGATATATTTACACCTTGAAAAATCAATGGTCTTTAGAATGAAAAAAATTACTTTACTGTTCTCAATATTATTTTTAACTCTTGCGTCATGCGGCGTAAAAACGACGCAATCCTTATTAAGTGACGGAAATTATGATGCCGCAATTGACCGCGCTGTTGATGCATTAAAAACCAAAAAAGATTCGAAAGGTAAACAGGATTATGTGTATTTGCTGGAAGAAGCTTTTGCAAAAGCCAAAGACAGAGATTTACGTAATCTTGATTTGATGACAAAAGAAGCAAATCCTGCAAATGCTGAACGAATTTATAATACGTATTTGCAACTGAATAACCGTCAGGAAAAAATTAGACCTTTATTGCCTTTGCAATTATTGAAACAAGGTAGAAATGCTTCTTTTCCGTTTGATAATTATTCGAATGAAATTGTGAGCAGCAAAAATGCATTATCTAAATATTTATATGAGCATGCTTCGGCTCTTTTAAAATCTAACAATAAATTGGATTTTAGAAAGGCGTATGATGATTTTTTCTTCCTTGAAAGTATAAATCCGGGATACAAAAACACTAAAAAATTGATGGATGATGCGCAGTTTAAAGGAACTGATTTTGTGGATATTTATGCCACAAATGTGACCAATATGGTAATCCCAAAACAGCTTCAGGATGATTTACTGGATATTAAAACGTATGGATTAAACGATAAATGGACGGTATATCATAACGCAAGACAAAAAAATGTTACTTATGATTATAGTTTAATTGTGAATTTTGTTCAGATAAATATTTCGCCTGAACAAATTAAAGAGAAGCAATTCATTAAGGAAAGAGAAATAAAAGATGGTGTAAAAACACTTTTAGACGGTCGCGGAAGACCTGTTAAGGATAGTTTAGGCAAGGAAATAAAAGTTGATAATTATAGAATACTTCGTGCGAATATATATGAATTCAGACAATTTAAATCTTGTCAGGTAACGGCAAAAGTTGATTATATCGATTTGAAAACGAATCAATTAATGCAATCTTTTCCGCTTACAAGCGAATATGTTTTTGAGAATATTTACTCTACTTACAAAGGAGACCGAAATGCCTGTGAGGATAATTATATGAATTATTTCAATAAACGTTCAGTTCCTTTCCCAAATAATGAGCAAATGGTTTTTGATACGGGAGAAGATTTAAAAGCCCGACTTAAGGATATTATTGTCAGGAACAGATTTAGGGGATAAATTATAATTTAAATGAATAATAAAATTGATGTAAAATGAAAAATATAACAATTATAAATTTAGTATTCTTTTGTTTAACAAGTTGCATTGTTCATTCGCAAACTACTCCGAACATACTATCTACGACAGCGCAACAGCCTTATGCAAAAGCATTAGTTGATTATAGTGATTTTAAAAATCTTGTACTGGAAATCGAAAAACAAAGAGAAAATCATTTAGTTAGTCTCGACGTTTTTCTTAAAATGAGCCAAGAAAAAAATACTGTTATTTTAGATTCCCGTTCAGATTTTCGTTATAACAGAAAACATTTAAAAGGTGCTATACATCTCGATTTTACTGACTTTACACAAGAAAATCTAAATAAATTGATTCCGGATCCCAACACCATAATATTGATTTATTGCAATAATAATTTTAATGGTGATCAAATAGATTTTACTTCTAAAGTAGTTTTACCTATAAAAACTTCTGAGACGCCGACCATAAAAAACAGTAAACCTGTTATGCTTGCATTGAATATTCCAACATATATAAATCTTTATGGATATGGCTACAAAAATGTTTATGAATTAGATGAACTAGTAAATGTAAACGATCCAAGAATAAAGTTTGAAGGAACAGAAATAAAAGTAAATCCTTAGTTGGAAACCAATACCAACTTTAAACATAATTCTTTTTAATTCGAAGAAGTACAAATTAGTACATCTTCTTCCCGCTTAATTAAAAATTAAAAAAAAAATTAAAAAATAGCTTGCGCAACCAAAAAGTTGCTTATATTTGCAACTGATTAGTTGCGTATTTAAATAAATCCAAAATGAAACGAGATATTTTTCAGGCTATCGCCGACCCAACTCGCAGAGCAATTTTAGTATTAGTGGCTACAAATGCCTTAACACCAAATGCTATTGCAGAAAAATTTAATACGACAAGACAAGCCGTTTCTAAACACATCAAAATTCTCAATGAATGTGAATTATTGGATGAAAAGAAATCAGGACGTGAAATTTATTATCAACTCAGAATTGAGAAAATGAAAGAGGTTGACAAATGGCTGGAACAGTTTAAGGAAATCTGGGAAAACCGTTTTAGTCAATTGGATCAAGTATTAATGAATCTAAAATCTAAAGAAAATGAAATCTAATCTATTGATGAATTTTACCGTGGACAAAGAAACGAGCACGGTTAATGTAAAACGTGAATTTAATGCATCTCTTGCAAATGTATGGTCTGCCTGGACTGAGGCTGAAATATTGGACCAATGGTGGGCACCATCGCCTTGGAAAGCCAGAACAAAAAGTATGGATTTTAAAGAAGGTGGTCGCAGACTTTATGCTATGGTTGGACCTGAAGGAGAAGAACACTGGGCTATTGCCGATTTTACTTCGATAACTCCAAAATCTAATTTTAAATATCTGGATGCTTTTTGCGATAGTGAAGGTAATTTAAATACCGAATTTCCGCGATCTAATTGGAATGTCAATTTTTCTGAACAAGGCGATTTGACTATTGTTGACATTGCTATAAAACATGAAAAATTATCTGATTTGGAAATGATTATCCAAATGGGTTTCAAAGAAGGTTTTACCATTGCGATGGAAGGTTTGGACAAAATATTTGCTTCAAGAGCGAAATAAACTTTGTTTTTTATTCTTATAATCCCATTTGTTTTTTTAACGAATGGGATTTTTTTGCATTTACTACAATCAAAATTTGTATTTTAGCTTGATTAGAAACTCACTCTAAAAATCTCATAACTTATCAATACTACAATAACCTAAACAGGTTATCAAATACCACAAAATGAATAAAATTATTACCCTTACAATTTTACTTTTTACTTCAACATTAACTTTTAGCCAAGCCAAAAAAAGCAAAGAAACAGAAACCAGTAAACCTTTTGTATTGGGCGTTATTGACGAAATTCAATCGAAAGAATTAGGCGAAAAAAGAATTTTGAATATTTATCTTCCGGAAGGTTATAATGCAGACGACGCAACAAAATATCCTGTAATCTATTTACTGGATGGTTCTGCCGATGAAGATTTTATTCATATTTCGGGATTGGTTCAATTTAATAGTTTTGAATGGATTAATCAGATTCCCAAATCTATTGTTGTGGGAATTGCCACTGTCGATAGAAGAAGGGATTTTACGTTTCCGACGACTCTAGAAACCGACCAAAAAAGATTTGCGACTTCGGGACATTCTGATCAGTTTATCGCTTTTATAGAAAAGGAATTACAACCTTTTATAGATAAAAAATACAGAACCACCAATTCTAAAACTATTATTGGACAATCGTTAGGCGGACTTTTAGAAACTGAAATCCTATTAAAGAAACCTACTCTTTTTAATAAATATATAATCGTAAGTCCAAGTATTTGGTGGAACAATGGTTCGATATTAAATCTGGACAGTCCTATTTTTCAGGAAAACTTTAATCAACAAACCGATATCTATATTGCAGTTGGCAAAGAAGGACTTACTCCAACGGAGATTCCGAGAGTTATGGAAGTTGATGCAAACTTATTAGCCGAAAAAATCAAGGCATCAAAAAGTAAAAACATAAAGGTATATTTTGATTATTTCCCACAGGAAAATCACGCTACTATTTTGCATCCGGCAGTTTCAAACTCTTTCCGTTTTTTTTATCCGATAAAACAGAACTAATAAAACGAACCGATTTTAAAAATATTAAACTTGATTTTTTAACGAAATGAAAAATAGCGACGAAAATAAATTAGACAACCCCGTTTGGAATTCACTCTCTGAAACTCATGCCGAATTTGCGATTGATTACAACGGAACTAAATTTTACAATCCTGATTATTGTCTGTTTGGAGGTTTTGTTAAACCCAATAGCGTTTTGGAGGCACAAAATCAATATAAATCCTTAACCGATAGCTTTTTTATTGTTGGTGAAAAACCTCTAATTGCAGATTCACTAGAAATTGTGAAAGAACTGGTTTGTCTTCAAATGATTGCACACAATCCAATAGAGCTTCAAACAGACATCGAAATTGTTACACTTACTGAAAAACACAATCAAGAACTTTTACATTTGGTTAATTTAGTTCAGCCCGGATATTTTAAAACAAAAACACCATTATTAGGGAATTACTACGGAATTTTTAAAGAAAATCAATTGATTGCTGTTACAGGCGAACGAATGAAAATGAATGATTTTACCGAAGTTAGCGCTATTATAACGCATCCGGATCATACCGGAAAAGGTTACGCAAAACAGTTAATTAAACATGCTGTCAATATCATTTTAAGTCAAAACGAAACGCCTTATTTACATGTAGTTGAAAGTAATATTGGCGCCATTAAATTATATGAAAAACTCGGTTTTGTGACAAGAAGAAAAATTAGTTTTTGGAATATTTCTAAAAAATAGTACCTTTACCATAACCCTAATCTACTATTAACAATCTTAATCTACTACGGTAATGAAAAAAGTAATTTTAATCTTCATTTGTTTAATTGGTTTATCAGTAAGCGCACAAACACAGAAAGAACTTGTTGGAAAATGGATGTTGGTAAAATGGACCAAAAACGGAAGAACTCAGAACATTAAAGAATATTTTAAAACGACTCAGGTTTTGCAGATTTTCGAAGAAAATGGAGATTTTGAAAATCGTATTGGTAGTGATAGTCAATATTCTAAATGGAAATTATCTAAAAACGATTCTGAACTTATAATTGCTGACGACAGAGTTTCAATCACATCTTCTATCGATTATTTTGATGCTAAAAAACGCATAATCACATCAGAACTTGGAACTTTTGAATATAAAAAGATTCCTTACGCTGAATAAGACAACTATCTCATAACCAAAAATAGTAAAGCTATTTCATTCTCTTAATTATGACACCAAATAAACAAACCGTAAACGAATATATGGCGGCATTTAGAGTAAGTGATCATGCTAGAATTCTTGCTTGTCTTACTGACGATATTGTTTGGGAAATGCCCGGAATTTATCAGCATGTTGGCAAAGAAGCCTTTGATAAAGAAATTGAAAATGAGAATTTTATTGGAAGCCCAACCATTCAAATCATAAAACTGATTGAAGAGAACAACATTGTTATTGCAGAAGGCGCCGTACAGGGAAACATGAAAAATGGCAATATATTAGATGCTGTTTTCTGTGATGTTTTTGAAATGGAGAACAATAAAATAAAAAAGCTGACTTCGTATTTGATGTCAAGAAATGCAAGTTTAAAATTTGAATAATATTTAACCGCAAAGTACGCAAAGCTTTAATATATAAGTTTTATAAAACACAAAGTTCGCAAAGCTTTATCTAGATTCAGCTTTGCGAACTTTGTGTTTTCTATACATAATACAAATTAAATCTTTGCGTGCTTTGCGGTCAATAATCTCCTAAAGCCCTACCCCAACCATCCATCACGATCCAAACTTCTGTATTGAATAGCTTCGGCAATATGTTGCGAAATTACGGTTGGTGATGCGTCCAGATCAGCTATAGTTCTGGAAACTTTCAGGATTCTATCATAAGCTCTTGCTGAGAGATTCAATCTTTCCATTGCGGTTTTGAGCAATTGTTTGGATTGATCGTCTAGCGCACAATACTCGCGAATCAGTTTACTGCTCATTTGAGCATTGTAATGTATGTTTTCTATTTCTTCAAAACGTTTGGTTTGAATTTCTCGTGCTGCTGTGACACGTTTTCGGATTTCGACACTACTTTCTGCTTTTTGATCGTCGGCCAGTTTTTCAAAAGGAACCGGAGTTACCTCAATATGAATATCAATTCTATCTAATAATGGCCCTGAAATTTTACTTAAATAACGCTGCATTTCGTGTGGAGATGAAGTATTGGGCTGACTTGGATCGTTAAAAAAACCACTCGGACTTGGGTTCATACTCGCCACCAACATAAATGAAGATGGATAAGTAACCGTAAATTTTGCACGAGAAATAGTGACTTCACGATCTTCCAGCGGCTGACGCATTACTTCGAGAACATCACGCTTAAATTCAGGTAATTCGTCCAGAAATAAAACACCATTATGCGCCATAGAAATCTCACCGGGTTGCGGATAACTACCTCCGCCAACAAGTGCGACATTCGAAATGGTGTGATGCGGACTTCGAAATGGACGCTGATTCATTAATCCTACTTCTTTTAATTTTCCGGCAACGCTATGAATTTTAGTTGTTTCTAATGCTTCTCTCAACGTCATTGGCGGTAAAATACTTGGTACTCTTTTGGCAAGCATAGTTTTTCCTGCTCCGGGCGGACCAATCAAAATTATATTATGTCCTCCGGCGGCAGCAATTTCCATACAGCGTTTTATACTTTCTTGTCCGCGAACATCTGAAAAATCATGTTCAGGAAAATCTAAATTTTTATAAAATTCTGCACGTGTATCAATAATTGTTGGTTCCAATGTTCCTTTTCCTGCAAAAAAGTCAATTACTTCTTGTAGTTTTTCAACTCCATAAACATTTAATCCGGTGACGATCGCCGCCTCTTTTACATTTTGAACTGGAAGAAAAAAACCTTTATAACCTTCTTCTTTTGCTTTTATCGCAATTGGCAAAGCGCCACGAATAGGCTGTAAACTTCCGTCAAGAGAAAGTTCACCCATAATAATATATTGCTCAATTTCTGGTGCTTTTATCTGATCAGAACCTACTAAAATTCCCATTGCTAAAGTCAAATCATAGGCTGAACCTTCTTTTCGCAAATCGGCAGGAGCCATATTAATAGTTATTCTTTTCCCTGGGAAATTTAATCCATTGTTTTTAAGAGCCGCCGCAATCCTGAAACTGCTTTCCTTAATGGCGCTATCAGGCAATCCAACTAAGTGTAAACCAATACCTTTATCCATATGAACTTCTACCGTAATTGTTGTTGCTTCAACTCCAAAAACAGCACTTCCGTAAACTTTTACTAACATAAATTCCTTTCATTAAATGTTTTTAAATCTAGTGAAATTAAATCTATTTAACAGTTAAAATATTACAAATAAATAACTTTTTCTTTCAAAAAACATATACTCTCAAAAGTATCAAAAAACCAGAAATCGCAATTAAATTGAAATAAAACCAGTATTTATGCTTAACTTGCGAAAATATCATCGATTATCTATCGAAAATTTCGATTTCTGATTCTGGAAATCTTTCTGCAATTAGTTTTGCATCTATACATCGGCTGAACATTTACTATCAGCTTAAATAATCTAAAAATTTAAAAGATGAACTTTAAATTAATAAATTCCATTTCGGGATACGACGAGACATGTACACCAACAATTATAGCTACATTTTTGCATACTCACTTAGAACAATATGGCGATAAAATAGAAGATATTCTTAAATGCATCAATTATGTAATGAATCCGGACAAAGGCGGCAATATTGTTATTGGCTTAGAAAATCAAAAAATTGTAGGAGCCGTAATTTTAAATAATACAGGAATGAAAGATTATATTCCTGAAAATATTCTGGTTTACATTGCGGTAGACAATTCTGAAAGAGGAAAAGGTTATGGCAAAAAATTAATGGAAAAGGCTATTTCGATTACCGAAGGAAATATTGCGCTGCATGTTGAACCTGATAATCCTGCCAAAATACTATACGAGAAACTTGGCTTTACGAATAAGTATCTGGAAATGCGTTTAATTAAACCAAGTTGCTAGTTTAACAATTCAATAAATAAATTGACTCTAAAAAAGTTTAATCCCTATGGGATATTTTTTGGTAGATTTTATTATTCTACTACGCATATTTAACTCCTAAGGGAGTAAGTAAAAATATTTCGTCGATATTACATCTTGGTAGAAATCAATTTATTACGTCATTTTTTGTCCTGTAAGCAATGTCATTAAGTTAAGATATTTTAGATTGAGTTCCATTGGAACACCTCATCGGAAGAAAAAAATGCATCGTGAAAAACATCGTCCCATTGGGACGTTTGAGAAATTATATATGTAATCTGTATCTGTTTTTGCCAATATTATTTATAAAATCAAACGTTCCTATGGAACGTGAAAAAACGCCCTATTTATTGGGCTACCGATGAAATGTTCCGATGGAACATAAAAACAAAGTGATGAGATATTCTCCAAATTGTTCCACTGGATTTTTCCTTAACATAATGACATTTCCCATAGGGACTACACTTTATTAACCTGTAACTTGAATTAATTAAATAAACGGAATTAATAAATTCAACAAAAACAAAACTAAATGGCATTCATAAAATTATACCGAAATAAACTAAAAGAAAACTACACTTTTTTGAATTCTCTTTTCGAATCAAAAAACATTCAATGGGGAGTTGTATCTAAACTTTTATGCGGAAACAAACTGTATCTGAAAGAAATTATTTCGCTCGGAGTCAGAGAAATACACGATTCCAGGGTTAGTAATCTCAAAAAGATTAAATCGCTTGACGCTTCTATACAAACTGTTTACATAAAACCTCCCGCTAAACGAAGTATTACAAATATTGTAAAATACGCCGATGTAAGTTTTAATACTGAAATATATACCATACAAATGCTTTCGCAAGAGGCTAAAAAGCAAAATAAAATCCACAAGATTATTATTATGATCGAAATGGGGGATTTACGAGAAGGCGTTATGGGCGAAGATTTACTCGAATTTTACGGTACAATTATAAGTACGCCAAACATTGAAATTCTGGGAATTGGTACGAATTTAAATTGCCTTAGCGGAGTTATGCCAACTCAGGATAAACTGATACAATTGAGTTTGTATAAACAACTTATTGAAGCTAAATTCAATATTAGTATTCCTTGGGTTTCCGGCGGAACATCGGTTGCGATTCCTCTTATTATCAAGAATGCCAGACCTATGGCTGTGAATCATTTTAGAATTGGTGAAGCTTTATTTTTTGGAAAAGATTTATTTACAGGCGAAACTATTAAAGGAATGCACAATGATGTCTTTAAACTTTTTGCAGAAATCATTGAAATCACCGAAAAACCAGATGTCCCAACAGGAGAACTGGGCGAAAATGTAGCCGGAAATACTTTTTCTATGCAAAGTACCGAAGATCTTGGCGGAACTTCTTTGAGAGCTATTCTGGATATTGGATTACTGGATATGCAGCCTCAATATCTAGAAGCAGTCGACAAAGAAATTACAATTGTCGATGCAAGTTCTGATATGTTGGTGATTGATATTTCAAATTCAACTCAAAAATATAAAATTGGCGATTTGATCTCTTTCAATATTAAATATATGGGAGCTTTGTATCTGTTAAGTTCTAGTTACATCGAAAAAAACATCGAGTAAAAAGAATTGTTTTTTTAAGTATAATACAATTTGATTCTATAATTTCTTTGACAAATTAACTTAAATACAAACTATTTCTCCATTAACTCTATTATGCAAATCCTTTGTAGGAGTTGTTGATAACAGTTTTCCTTAATCCGATTTGAGTAAGATTCTGGCATTTTCTATGTTCGGCCAAATACCGTTTATCATTGATTGCCGAATTTGCTCAATCCAATACTCTTCATTTATACTATCAGCTAAATCACTAAATTCATTGAAGTTTTCAATTAAAATTTCCGTACGGATTAACGCCAAAACATTCTTTGTGATTTTTAAAGATTGTAAATCTTCAGGAAGAATATCTACCGTACAAAATAAAGAATAACATAAATTATTTAAATTCTCATAATTTATAGGTTTCTGTAATTTCAGATTCAGATAACTAGAAAGTTTCTCAAAACTATAAATTTCATATTCTGATAGATTTTTAGTTTTAAATTCTAATGAATTTTGCTCAATGATTTTCTTTTTAGCATTTTTTTTGTCTTTCACAAAAACATGTATTTGATATTTTTATTCTTTATCTAACCATTTTTCATCATCTAAATCTTCTTCATATTCAGATGTTCCTGCAAAACCATATTCCTCGAGTTTTTTTAAATATGGCGTGTAATCAAAAAAGGGTTCATCCCATCCTTCCAGATCCCAGATATTGTCAACTACTGCTGCTAACCATCTTGGCGGTGGAGTATGTTTCTTATAATAATCAATTCTTTCTTCGGCTGTTTTTAAATTTTCTTCAAACCAAATATAAAAACAGTCACCAAATTCGTCACCACTTCCTTGTCTCCAAAAAATACTATATGGATGCGAGTCTGGTTTGAAAATCCAGTGTGGAGGCACTTCTCCATATTTCTCAATAAACTCATTTATTTTATTTGCAAGAAATTCTGTTTTCTCAATCATATAATTACACTATTGTTAGGATGGTATGTAATAAGGTTTCAAATATATTGTTTTCCTTAAACATTATTAGAATTAATGTTTTTTATACTTATATATTCGATAACCTTTCTTTTGTTCAAATCCATTAACATCATAACCTAATCCTAAAATATCGTCGACAATAATTGCCATATTCATTCCAATTGGGTCATTTAATTCATCAGAAATTAGAAGAGTTTCTTCATTGCTTTTAAAGTTCTCTTTAATATATTTTTTTGCATTTTCTATTGTTGTAATAGGCTTGTTGTTTTCCTGATTTATCATTTGTTCAGCCTTTTTTGAATTACAAGATATAAGTGCTAATATTAAAAGAAATAATAAGTTTTTTTTCATTTTATGCTTTTTAGTTTCTGTATAGGAAAAATGACACACAAATAGTATATATGTCACAAAATAGTTCTAATACATCACAATTTAGGTTGGCTTTATGTGATGTTAATTATGTATTTATTTTCAAATATATTATTTTCTTTTTTCAAATTATTAAAATTTAATTTTCTAAAACTTTACCCCAATCTGATTCTTTATTTCCTCTACAATCTTACTCAAATCCAAACTATTCTGATGTGACCAAAGCGAACTTTCAATTTGATTGTTTCTGATGCAATTATTACATTCCGTTACTTCATATGTATAGCCTTTTCCATGATTTGGTAAACTAAAATTGGTTTCCGCTTCTTCTTTAACAACAGTATATCCATTAGCGGCATACCACGGAGAATTTAGCTGAATATGACCTTTTGTTCCGCTTATTGTTGCTTTCATATCAGATTCTGAAACTATAGAAGCATGCAAAATCGATTGTGCATTTTCATATTGCAAAATCATGGAAGTCTGCAAATCGATTCCGTTTGCATTATAGATTGATTTTGCAATAATTTCTTTCGGAATACCTAATAATAGATAAGACAGGAATAACGGATATACTCCAATATCAAATAAAGCTCCTCCGCCAAGATTTTTATCAAAAAGTCTACCTCCTTTTTTCTCATCTGCATAAAAAGCAAAATCAGCTTTAATGTATTTTACATCACCAATTATCCCCTGATTTACTTTTTCTAAAGCCTCTTTAATCGACGGAATAAATCGTGTCCAGAATGCTTCCATAAAAAACTTATTATGTTTTCTTGAAGCTTCAATCATTCGTAACGCATCTTTATAAGAAAGCGCGATTGGCTTTTCGCATAAAACATGTTTTCCGTGCTCTAATGCTTTGATCGCTAACTCAGCGTGCGAATTGTGAGGAGTTGCAATGTAGACAATATCAACCTCAGGGTCTTTAAAAAGTGCGTCATAAGAACCATAAGATTGACGGCAATTATACCTCACTGCAAATTCCAATGCTTCATGCTTATTTCTCGAAGCAACAGCCCATAAATCAGCATCACTTACTTTTAGTAAATCGGGAACAAATTGATTTGCCATATTTCCCAAGCCAATAATTCCCCATTTAATTGTATTATTATCTTTCATAATATTCTCTAAGTACTACTTATCAGTCGGTTAGTTAAAAAATCATCTAAATAAAGAAAAATCATTCAAAAAAATGGATTTTAGATAACATATATTTCATATTTTTAGCAACAAATTTGCAAATAACTTATGAAAAAAGCCCTACTCCTACTCTTTTTGAGTGTTTTTTTAACAAAAACGTACGCTCAGGAATATTTCCCTGTTAATGAAAGTGTGCAAAACAAAAACAAAAATTATACTGTTTTTACCAATGCTACGATTTATGTGACCCCAACACAAAAAATCGAAAAAGGAACATTATTGATTCAAGACGGCAAAGTTGTCGCTGTTGGAAATAATATTGCAATCCCAAAAAACAGTATAGCAATTGATCTTGCAGGAAAAACAATTTATCCTTCATTTATAGATATCTATACTAGTTTTGGGGTCGAAAAACCAAAAAACAATAATAGACCTGATCAGGATCCATCGTATGATACTAAAAGAGTTGGTTATTACTGGAACGAAAGTATTCGTCCGGAAATAAATACTTTCGAGACTTTTAAATACGATCAATCAAAGGCCGAAGAATTATTAAAAGCCGGTTTTGGAGTTGTTGGAACGCATATTCCAGACGGAGTTGCGCAAGGAACGGGAATTTTAGTTGCCTTAAACAATGCCGAAAACAACAAACGAATTATCGCCAATAAAGTTACCAATCACTTTGCTTTTACAAGAAGTGCGTTAACAAACCAAGCTTATCCAAGTTCTTTAATGGGAATGATGGCTTTGCTGCGCCAAATGTATTTAGACCTGGATTGGTACAAAAAAGGAAATTCTGATACTAAAGATTTATCACTTGAAGCTTTGGCAAATAATGAAAAACTGGTTCAGATTTTTGCTTCAGAAGACAAACTAAATAGTTTAAGAGCTTCAAAAATTGCGAAAGAATTTGGCTTAACCTATGTTTTAAAAGGAAGCGGAAATGAATTTGAAAGAATCGAAGAAATCAAAAACACGAACGCTAAATATATTATTCCGATAAGTTTTCCCGAAGCTTATGATGTTTCAAATCCATATTTGTCAAACCAAATAGAATTGGCAGATATGCGTTTCTGGAATCAAGCACCTACAAATCTAAAAGTACTTTCGGACAACGGAATTGTTTTTGCCTTAACGACTGATAAATTAAAAAAGACGGAGGATTTTAGACTTAATTTATTGAAAGCTATTAAATATGGTTTTGATAAAACAAAAGCGTTAGAAGCTTTGACTACAATTCCTGCAGCTATTCTTGGAAAAAATAACGAAGTTGGAAGTTTAAAAACAGGAAGTTACGCGAATTTCATAATTACATCTGGTGAAATTTTTGACGAGAAAACGATTTTATATGAAAACTGGGTTCAAGGAACCAAATATGTGGTGAACGATGTTAATGCAAAAGATATTCGCGGAAACTACGACTTAACAGTTGGAAAAGATACTTATAAATGGAAAATTGATGGAACTGTTGACGCTCAAAAATCTGAAATTACTACGGTTGATACTAAAAAAGTAAACAGCACTTTTGCCGTTTCTAAAAATTGGATTTCGCTATTGATAAAACCTGCAGATACAATCAAAGGTAATTTTGCACGCTTAACAGGATTTATCGAAAACCCGGAAAAATTATCCGGAAAAGCGGTATTAGCAAACGGAGATGAATTAGTCTGGACGGCTCTAAAAACAAGTGCGTTTGTTGCTGTAAAAGATACTTCTAAAGTAGAAAAACCAAATCCTATTGTACCAACTACTTTCCCGAACATCGCTTTTGGTGATTCTAAAAAACTAACGGCTCAGACTTTATTATTCAAAAATGCTACAGTTTGGACAAACGAGAAAGAAGGCGTTTTGACCGAAACTGATGTTTTAATTAAAAACGGGAAAATTGCTGCTGTTGGTAAAAACCTTTCAGATGCAGCTGCAACTATTATTGATGCAAAAGGAAAACATATCACAAGCGGAATTATCGACGAACACTCGCACATTGCAATTTCTAAAGGTGTAAATGAAAGCGGACACAACTCTACTGCCGAAGTGACGATTCAGGATGTTGTAAACTCTGAAGACATTAATATATACCGAGATCTTGCCGGAGGTGTAACAATCTCGCAATTACTTCACGGATCTGCCAACCCAATTGGTGGTCGTTCTGCAATTGTAAAATGGAAATGGGGTTCTTCGCCAGATGAAATGTTATACAAAAATCAACCTAAGTTTATCAAGTTTGCCTTGGGAGAAAATGTAAAACAAGCCAATTGGGGTATTACTAATCCAACTCGTTTTCCGCAAACGAGAATGGGTGTTGAACAAGTTTTTACTGATTATTTTCAGCGTGCTAAAGAATACGACGAAAGTTGGAAAAAATTCAACTCAGGTTCTAAAAAAGGAAAATCTCCAAGAGTTGATTTAGAACTTCAAACTCTTGCCGAAATTATCAATAAAGAACGTTTTATCACTTGCCACTCTTATGTAGAATCTGAGATTTTAATGTTGATGAATGTTACCGAGAAATTCAATTTCAAAGTCAACACTTTCACGCATATTCTTGAAGGTTATAAGGTTGCAGATAAAATGAAAGAACACGGAGTTGGAGCTTCGACTTTCTCAGATTGGTGGGCTTATAAATTTGAGGTAAACGACGCAATTCCGTTCAATGGGCCTATTATGCATAACGAAGGATTGGTTGTTGCTTATAATTCTGATGATGCCGAAATGTCAAGAAGACTAAATCAGGAAGCTGCAAAAGCGGTTAAATACGGGAATATTTCTGAAGAAGAAGCATGGAAATTTGTAACCCTGAATCCTGCTAAATTATTACATATCGATGATAAAGTAGGAAGCCTTAAAGTGGGCAAAGATGCCGATGTTGTTTTATGGAGCGATAATCCCTTGTCTATTTATGCTCAAGCCGAGAAAACAATTATTGATGGTGTTGTATATTTTGATATCGAAAAAGATGCCGAAAAACAAGTGGCGATTACTAAAGAAAGAAGCTTGTTGATTGGACAGATGTTACAAGAGAAAAATAAAGGAATGAGTACACAGCCACCAACAAAAAAGGAGAAAAAAGAATATCACTGTGATACTTTAGAGCAATAATTAAGGCATTAGAAAATCATAAAAGATAAAAAACCAGATAAAATGAAACATAAAAACATATATATAATGCTGCTCGTATTTTGTGCCTCGGTACACATAAAAGCGCAGCAAATACCAGCACCAAAACAAAGTAAATCGGTTTTGATATTGAATGCGACCGCACATTTAGGCGACGGAACTGTTATTCAAAATAGTGCTATTGGTTTTAAAGACGGAAAAATTACTTTAGTTGCAGATGCAACAACTATCAGACTTGCTGCAAATGCCTATGATACTACTATTAATGCTGCCGGAAAACATGTTTATCCCGGGTTTATTGTTCCCAACGCAACATTAGGTTTGGTAGAAATTGATGCCGTAAAATCATCTGACGATCAGGAAGAGATTGGAAGTTTTAATCCAAATGTAAGAAGTATTATTGCTTATAATTCTGAGTCAAAAGTGGTAGAAACAGTTCGTCCAAATGGTGTTTTAATCGCTCAGGTAACACCACGCGGAGGTCGAATTTCAGGAACATCATCTATAGTACAACTAGATGCCTGGAGCTGGAAGGATGCCATTCTAAAAGAAAATGACGGAATTCATTTAAACTTTCCATCAGGTTTTAGAAGAACCGGATCATGGTATGAGCCGGGAATTATTGAAGCCAATAAAGATTATCCTAAACAAGTAGAAGAAATTACTGCTTTTCTAGGCAATGCAAAAGCGTATAACCAAGAAACTCCAAAAGAAAGAAACATTGTATTGGAAGCTACAAAAGGGCTTTTTGACGGAACTCAAACACTTTATATCCACGCAGATGAAGAAAAACAAATTGTAGATGCAATACAATTAGCGGTTGACAATCAAATTAAAAAAATTGTTATCGTTGGCGGATTTGAAGCTTATAAATCTGCTGATGTTTTACAAAAATATAATGTTGGCGTTTTTCTAAGACGTGTTCATGAATTGCCAACAAGCGATGATCAGGATGTGAACTTACCTTATAAAATGGCAAAAATATTAACAGATAAAGGCATTGTTGTAGGTCTTGAAAACAGTGGAGATCATGAACGTATGAGCGTTAGAAACCTTCCGTTTTTAGCCGGAACATGTGCTGCTTTTGGTTTAGACAAAGAAAAAGCATTACAGCTTATTACTTCAAATACAGCCAAGTTATTGGGTATAGACGCTACTTGCGGCACATTAGAAACCGGAAAAGATGCTACCCTTTTTATCTCTGATGGCGATGCTCTTGATATGAGAACAAATAAATTAACGAGCGCTTTTATACAAGGAAGAACCATTAATCTGGAAACTTTCCAAACCAAACTGAATGATAAGTTCAAAGCAAAGTACAATCAGAAATAACTAAAACTTTTTTATTAAAAAGGCATCATTTGAAAATTCATCTGATGCCTTTTTTTATTTTCAAATTATAACTATTTCAATTAATTCTTTGAATATTCACGTATATTTATTTTAAAATTAAGATTATTCTGTCGCTTTTCTGTTAACAAAGGCTCTACAAGCCTGCATTTTTTAAATTCTAGATTAATAAATTGCAAAATTTAAGTTCATTTTAACAAATACACTCAAAATATAGGGGGTTAAATTCAAAAATTAACAAAAATTAAACATTGAACTCTATTTTCTATAGGGTTGTCGAATGATTTTATACTTTTATCAAAAATTTAAAACTAAATAACTATGCGAAAAATTATTTTAAGTGTGATTCTTATCACTATTTTGGTACTAACCTTTGTATCAAACTTCATTTTATCAGACAGTCCAATTCCAGCAGAAGCTGTAAAGTTTGATACAGGAGACACCGCTTGGATGATCGTAGCAACTGCATTTGTATTGCTTATGACACCAGGTTTAGGATTTTTCTACGGAGGAATGGTTGGTAAGAAAAACGTTATCAGTACAATGCTACAAAGTTTTATGGCAATGGTAATTGTTACTATTTTATGGGTTATTGTTGCATTTGGATTAGCATTTGGTCCTACTATTGGCGGAATCATTGGAAATCCACTTCCAAATTTATTCTTTCAAGGTGTTGGTACAAGTACTGCGTGGAGTCTTGCCCCTACAATTCCTTTTATGTTATTCGCATTATTTCAAGCAAAATTTGCCATCATTACTCCTGCATTAATCACAGGTGCTTTTGCAGAACGTGTACGTTTCTGGGCTTATTTATTATTCATGGTCTTATTCATTATCTTTATATACGCACCATTATGTCACATGACTTGGCATCCTGATGGACGTTTCTTCAAAATGGGAGTTTTAGACTTCGCCGGAGGAACAGTAGTACACATGAGTGCTGGTTGGGCTGCATTGGCCGGAGCGATCTTCTTAGGAAAAAGAAAAGTTCAAAAAGTGAATCCTGCGAGAATTACTTATGTATTATTAGGAACAGGTTTATTATGGTTTGGATGGTTTGGTTTCAACGCAGGTTCTGCATTAGGATCGAACGGATTAGCTGTACAAGCTTTAGGAACTACAACTGTTGCTGCTGCTGCCGCTGCTATGGCTTGGGTTTTCCTTGACAAAATCATCGGACACAAATTATCTGCACTTGGAGCTTGTATTGGAGCTGTTGTAGGACTTGTTGCTATTACTCCTGCTGCAGGTTTCGTAAGTATTCCTCATGCAATTTTCATCGGAGCTTTTGCTGCAATAGTTAGCAACCTTGTAGTAAGCAAATTCCCTAAAGGAAAAATTGATGATGCATTAGATGTTTTTGCTTGTCACGGTGTTGGAGGTATGGTTGGTATGTTATTGACAGGAGTTTTTGCTTCAAAAGCAATCAACCCTGCAGTTGGAGATAATCAAGGTTTGATTTTCGGAACTCCAACTTTATTCATCAACCAATTAATTGCTTTAGTAGCGGTTTCAATCTTTGCTTTTGTAGGTTCATATATTTTATTCTTTGTTGTAAATAAAATTACTCCACTAAGAGTTACTGAAGAAAAAGAAGAATTAGGATTAGACATTTCTCAACACGGAGAATTCTTATAAGAAATTAATTTCCCCCTTTTGCCTAAATAAAAAATCCCTCTGAGTTTTAGCTTAGAGGGATTTTTGTTTTTTTTTAGAGAATAGATGTTAGATTATAGAAGTTAGATTATAGAAGTTAGAGAATAGATGCAAGAAGCTAGAAACAAGACTTATATGTAAGAACTTAGAGAGAAGAAAATAGATTTTAGAAAATGACTAAACAAAAAAAGCACTCTGAGTTTATCACTTAGAGTGCTTTTTACTTGAATTAATTTCAACCCCTTATTATATTTTAGATTTCAGATTGTAGATCTTATTATCTTCTAGATTTCTATTACAGCATAAACTATTATCTATTTTCTATACTCTATATTCTCTCCAATCTTTCCTCTTGCTTCTAACATCTTGCTTCTCAAAGAGACTATTTAAAATTTCCAATCCCTTCTTTCAGCCAATGCAAATATTCATCAGCACTAACATAACTAATAGTAGGTTTAGAACTGTTTAGATTCTTTCCTTCCAAGTCTGTTATCACGTACAAAGGCTGTGTATTTGTTTTATATTTTGAGATCATAAAGTCAGTCCATTTATCACCAACAGTAATGATCTTATCTCCGGATTTAGTCACAAATTGCTCCTCTTTTGGCAACTCACGTTTATCATCAACATAAAGAGAAATCAAAACAACCTCATTCTTTAAGATTGGCAAAATCGTAGGTTCAGACCAAACATTGTTTTCCATTTTTCTACAATTCACACAAGCATAACCAGTAAAATCAAGCATAATTGGTTTATTGATAGACTTTGCATACGCTAATCCATCTTCGTAATCATGGAAAACCATAATACCATGTGGACCTAATTCTGCACCATCCGGCAAACCTTTTATAGATTCGGCACTAACATTTGAATTTGCAGAACCTCCTACTCCAAACGGACTTTCGCTATATTGCGGCGGTGGCGGGAATGCGCTGATTAATTTTAAAGGTGCTCCCCAAAGTCCTGGAATTAAATATACCGTAAACACAAGTGTAAGCAATCCTAAGTACAATCTACCTACAGAAATATGCTGTAACGGACTATCGTGTGGCAATGTAATTTTTCCGAATAAATATAAAGTCAAAGCTGCGAAAATTGCGATCCAAATTGCGATGAAAACTTCTCTTTCTAAAAAGTGCAATTGAAGCACTAAATCTGCATTTGATAAAAATTTGAATGCTAATGCTAATTCTAAGAATCCTAAAACAACTTTTACCGTATTCAACCATCCGCCAGATTTTGGTAATGAATTTAACCATCCCGGGAACATTGCAAACAACATAAATGGTAATGCTAATGCCAAAGAGAATCCTAGCATCCCAACAATTGGAGCAATACCTCCGTTTGAAGCTGCTTCAACTAATAGAGTTCCAACGATTGGTCCTGTACAAGAAAATGAAACAATTGCCAAAGCCAAAGCCATAAACAATATCCCAATTAATCCACCCCTGTCTGCTTGTTGATCTGCTTTATTTGCCCATGAATTTGGCAGCATAATTTCGAAAGCTCCCAAAAACGACGTGGCAAAAATGATCAATATAATAAAGAAAATCAAGTTAAACCAAACATCTGTAGACAAAGCGTTAAGCGCATCAGCACCAAATATTTTAGTTACAATCAAACCTAAAATAACATAAATTGCAATAATAGAGAAACCATAAATAATAGCATTTCGAATACCTTTTGCTCTGCTTTTGCTTTGTTTGGTAAAGAAACTTACCGTCATTGGGATCATCGGAAAAACGCAAGGCGTTAACAAAGCAGCAAATCCCGAAATAAAAGCAATAAAAAAGATCGACCATAAACTTCTTGTTGGAGCTGGTGCAGGAACTTTTTCCTGAGCCGAAATTCCTGCCGGGGATGTATGTACCTCAGCTTTAGTAGTATCTACCGCAGCTGGTTTTACGGTATCAACCGCCAAACCTTCTACCTTTGTTTCATCTTTTTTTGATTCTGTAACACTTGCAATCGCATCCATTTTAAATGTTGATGGAATTGCTATTGAGAATTTCTTATTCGAATTGATACAAACTTCTTTACAAACCTGAAAATCAAAGTCAACATCAACCGATTTTAAATTTGGGTTTATAATCTTGATTTCCTGCTCGATATGTGCTTTACCTTCAAAGAAAGTTTCGTTTACACCAAAAACATCATTAAAAGCCGTTTTCGTTTTACCTTCTTTGGCTTTGCCTACAAGTTCATAATTTCCCTTTTGATTTTTAAAAGCAATTTCTAATGCAAGCGGTCCGCCATCTGGCGTAAACTGCGAATACATATGCCAGTCTTTTTCAATTGTTCCATCAAAAATTAAAACAGCATTGTTTCCTGATTTCTTTTCTATTTTAGAAGTCCATTTTACCGGTTCAAGAATTTGCGCATTCCCTTTTGCAAAAGCAAACATGAAAAACAGCAAAAACACGATGGTTTTATTCCAGACACTTTTATACATTATCGATTGATGGTATTGATTAAAGTTCATTATTGTAATTCTATTTTAAGTATTTTATTTGTGGTATTCTCAATTTTAAAACGTTCGTCCTGTCTAATTCCAATAACCCAGACAATCTGATTATCGGAACACAAAATCCATGTTTTTTCTTTCTCAATCAGGGATAATTTCTCGTCTTTAAAAAGCTTACTTACCTTTTTTGACTTTCCCTCCATTCCAAAAGGATGAAAAACATCACCTTCATTCCATTTACGTAAAACCAACGGAAACTGGATTTTTTCAGCGTCCACAAATATAGCTTTATTTGAATCTATTGTAATGTGACTTACGTTACAAAGCTTCAATTTTAAGGGAAAATTAACGTCTGTATCATTTTCATTAATCTTAAATTCTCCTGTTTCCAAAATATCAGAAATAGGGCTCAAAATTAAGCTATCTCTGTTTTTCAACAATCTAAATTCAGCCGAAAGTACTTGCTTTCCGGATTGACTATCTACCAAATCATAGATATCATTCCACGCCAGAAATCCAAATTCATTCAGCCATTGATACAAATATGATTTATAATTAGGTAGTTTTTTAAGTTGATTTAAATCGAAATAGATATCATCACCAATTTCTTTAGCAACTTGCTGGTAAATCATAATCGACGCATCTTCGACCATTATCTGAGATTCCTGCAAATAAGATTGTGTTTTCTGAAAAGCATTCAAAAACTGTGGATTGATCTCTTTTAAGATCGGAACCAAATCATGACGGATTTTATTCCGAAGGTATTTATTAGAAGCATTGCTGCTGTCTTCTCGCCAATCGATGTTATTTTCCTTTGCATATTTCAGAATTTCATCTCTCGAAAATGGCAAAAGCGGACGAATAATTCGGTCATTTTCTTCCGGAATTCCAATTAATCCGTCTAATCCTGTTCCTCGGGTTAAGTTGATAATAAAGGTCTCCAGATTATCATCGGCATGATGTGCCGTTAGAATATAATCGAAATTCTGAGTTTCCAAAAGTTCATAAAACCAACTGTAGCGCAGTTCGCGAGCTGCAACTTGTGTAGATAACTTATAATCTTTTGCAAAAGCTTCGGTATCAAATTGCGTAACAAAAACAGGAATTTCATTTTGGTCACAATAGTTCTGAATAAAATTCTGATCACCAAAACTTTCTAATCCTCGAAGTTGAAAATTGCAATGCAAAACTGCGATTTCATAGGGTAATTGCTGCAACAAATGCAATAAAACCATACTATCCAAACCTCCGCTTACGGCAAGAAATAGTTTCTTATCTTCCAAAAATGGAAACCTCGAAGTGATGTGATTTTGAAAATTTTTAAACATTTGATAAAAGTAGAAAATTAAATTCGATCTATTTTTAAATGAAATGTTAAGCGTGGGTTTTTTTCGCCACGAATTCACGAATTATTTTTCACGCAGATTCTGCAGATTGAGCAGATTTATTTTTTTTGTCACGAATTACGCGAATTTTCACGAATTATTTTTCACACAGATTTAAAAAGATTTAAGCAGATTCACGCAAATTATTTTTAAATAAAAATCCATTAAAATCTGCTTAAATCAGCAGAATCTGCGTGAAACAAAATCATTTTAATCCTTTAATCTGTGGCTAATTTTTTTTTTGACAAACATTAGAAACAAAAAATTCGTGAATTCGTGGCTAACTTTTTTAAACTTTTTACTGTAAAACTTCATGCATTGCCTTAGCCTTCAACAAACATTCTTCGTATTCATTTTCAGGGATCGATAAGGATGTAATGGCGCTTCCAACAGAAAAAGAAACGTATTTATTTTCCTGATTGTACAAAATACTTCTGATCACGACATTAAAATCAAAATCTCCTTCCGGTGTAAAATAACCAATGGAACCACTATACAAACCACGTTTTGTTTCTTCCAGATTTTCAATAATATTCATTACCGAAATCTTTGGTGCGCCAGTCATACTTCCCATTGGGAAAGTCGTTCTCAAAACATCGATTGGCGAATATTGGGGATCTATTTTGGATGTTATGGTCGAAATCATTTGATGCACCTGCAAGAACGAATAGATTTTACAAAGCTCCGTAACTTCAACAGCACCTTTTTGTGCAGTGTGCGATAAATCATTTCTCACTAAATCTGTAATCATGATATTTTCTGCACGTTCCTTAGCATCAGTTTCCAGAAATTGCTTTGATTTTTCGTCTTCAATAGGATCCGATGATCTTTTTGAAGTTCCTTTTATAGGCTGCGAAATCAAAGTTTCTCCAACTTTTTTCAGATATCGTTCCGGAGAAGCAGAAAGTAGATATTGCTTATGATTTTTAAAGAAAACCGAAAATGGCGCTTGCGAAATGGCGTTCAGTTTCTGAAATTTCTCTAACGGATTTATAATGACATCTTCGGCAAAAAACTCCATACAAAAATTAGCTTCATACATATCTCCTTTGTGAATATGATCGAGCATTTTTGTTACTTTTTCGACATATAAATCTTTAGAGATTCGTTGCTGTACTTTAACCTTATTCAATGTAACAAAAGAATCATTCTCGCTTTGAATTATTTCTTCAAAATCATCTTCAACCTCATCATCGCACAAGAATAAATACCGCATTTCAAGCTGATTTTCTTTCAATAAAAATATTTTTTTTGGTTGAAAGAAAAATAGATCCGGAAAATCTAAACCGTCAAAATTTGATGATTTTAAATCTTCGACATCATTTTTTAAATCATACGAAAGATAACCAAAAAGCCAATCTTTAGTCGTTTGCTGATATTGTTTTAAATCGTCGAAAGCGTTGTGAAAATCCGTTTTTAAAGAAGTAAAAGCATCTACAGCCAACACACAATCAAAACTGGAATATTCTTGTGGATACGAATTACTGTCCAAAAAAACTACCTCGCGAAATTGCTGCGACCAGGTTAGAAGTTGCTGTTTAAACTGCTCTGGATTTGAAATATGTTTATGAATTGAAACTCTCAAAAATGGGTGAATTTTAGATTTCAAAATTACGACAAAAAAAATCCTTCAATAAAATAATCCTCATAAATTATTGGCACACTTTTTAGTATATCGAATTAACACATATAACTAAAACACTTTTTTTAACACAAAAACACCATTAATGAGAATCAAAACTTCATTTATCAATCAAATTTTAAAAACTTTATGAAAACAATTGCAAAATTAGGCGCATCAACCTTGGTAATCATTGTATTACTATTTTCTTGTAAAAAAGCAGACTCTACTTCTACAGCAGACATTGCAGATTACAAAACCACAGCAGACAGTACTGCAATTTCTTCATCGGCTGCGGTAGTCGATAAAAACAGTAAACAGAAATTTATTCGAACTGCTGATATTAAATTTAAGGTTAAAAATGTCGTCAAGTCTACTTATGCAATTGAAAATGCCACTCAAAAATTTGGAGGTTTTGTAACTTATACCAATTTACAAAGCACTATTCACGATCAGCTTAAAACTAAAATAAGCCAGGACAGTACACTTGAAACTACTAAATATACGGTCGAAAATAACATTACAATTCGTGTTCCTAACACGCAGCTCGACACGGTAATAAAAACGATTGCCAAACAAATTGACTTTCTGGATTTTAGAGTTATCAAAGCTGATGATGTTTCGTTGAAGTTATTAGCCAATCAGCTTTCGCAAAAAAGAAGCGCTTCAACCGAAAAAAGAGTCGAAAAAGCAATTGATGCTAAAGGCAAGAAAATAAATGATATTATAGAGGCCGAAAACACTTTGGCAAACCAGAAAGAATCCAATGACAATAATACAATTGAGAACTTGTCCTTGCAAGATCAGGTTAACTTTAGCACGATTACTTTGCAGCTTTATCAAAATGAAACTATCCGACAAGAAATAATGGAAAGCGAAAAAGACAGCGCCGCTTACAAACCAAATTTAGGCATTCAGATTATTGATTCATTAAAAACGGGCTGGTACATTCTTGAGGCAATCTTTGTATTTCTGGTTAATCTTTGGCCTTTTATTTTGATTGGTTTTGGTGGTTTCCTTATTTATAAAAAATACATCAAAAAACAGTAAAACTGTTAATAAGATAGCAATTTGATAAGAAAAAATTCGTTATATTTGATATAGCATTATCGAAATCTTAAAATAAGATTATAAAGATGGTAAAATTCTCAATAGAATAGCTTTAAAATTGGACTTTCATTTTATTCGAGAATTTAGATTGTAACGTTTTCCAAAAATAAATTATACATTTTTAACCTATCAAAAATCCTAGTATTATGAAAATTGCTACCATTGTTGTCCGAGTTTTAATTGGCTTGTTGTTATTGTTTGCCTCTATTAGTTTTTTCTTTCATTTAATGCCCGAGCCGGAAACAACAGGAGATTTTAAAGCCTTTAATGTTGGTCTGATGGCCTCAACTTATTTAATGCCTTTAGCAAAATCAATAGAATTACTTTGCGGAATTGCGTTTGTAACGGGACGTTATGTAACATTAGCTAATATTTTGATTTTACCAATTACGGTAAATATCTTATTCATCAATTATTTCCTTACGCCGGACGGATTACCAATTGCAGCGTTACTGTTCCTGGCTAACTTATTTTTGATTTACAGATATTGGGATAATTACAAAAGTGTTTTTACTGTATAAATTCATTCTCGAATTAAAATAAAAGAAACCCGACAGCATATAACTGTCGGGTTTCTTTTTTCAACCTTTTTTGTCATGTTTTACCCAGACCAGGTCCAAAACGTTATAACCTATTTCCTGAGCTTTGATAAGAAAATCAGCTTTTATACTCTCCGGAATAGTTGCTTCTCTGGAAAGTATCCACATGTATTTTAGACTTTCACCAGCGATAAGCACATATTTATAATCTGCATCAACCGCAATTATATTATAACCGGAATAAAAAGGACCAAAAAATGAAACCTTAAGCATACCAATATTGTCCTTTTTGACAAGCTTGGCTTTCCCGATGCTTTCCTCCCATTTGTCTTTTGTGACATTATAGCCCCTGTTATCAACTTTGATGGTGCCGTTATCATTTATAGAATATTCGGCAGTTACGTTGTTTAAGTCTTTTTCCCATTTGTAATCTAACCTGGCAATTTCAAACCATTTTCCTAAATATTTAGCTTTGTCAAAATTAGTAATTGCGACAGTTTTTTTCGGAATGCTTGAACGGCGGGAATAGAGTATAAATGCTATTCCTACTCCGAGTAGAACCGGAGTTATATATCTATTTTTCATAACATTATCTTTTTATAGAGGTAAAGATAACATCAGAATTCCACATCTAATTTACAAAATTTTTCTCGAATTTTACATTTTTGAGCGCTAAGATTTAAAAGAATAAATCAAAAGTTTTAAATACTTTTACTAAACTGCTATATTTGATTAAAACTTTGCCGCTAAATGAAAAAACACCTACTTATAGTCCTATTACTACTTTGTATTAACGTTTCGAGATCACAATCTATAAAATCAGTGGATTCTCTAAATACTGAAATCTGTAAATCGTTAGCCCAAAATAAAGCTTTGAACAATGAAATCAGGATTAATACAATCAATAATTCTCATATAGCGCCTTATTTGGCAAAGTTCAAAGACAGTATTGTTCAAAGAAAAGCGTTTGAACAGATCTTTTTCAGATTACAAAAAAATTGCAATGAGTTTGTAGCACTTTTTCCAAATAAGGCTCCGGAAAGCAGTTGGTCAATGCAAACCGAGAAACCTCTCGATAAAATATCTAAAGAAGAATGCAATCATTTTGATAAAATCTCAAAGTACTACTATATCGAAAATGATGGAAACAAAGTAGAAGTAACTTTAAATGACAATCTATGGATTGAAAAATTCTCTGACGATACATTTTCAAAATTACATTATAAAAGAAAAGGCAATTGCGAATTTGAGCTTGAATTTATTGAAAGCAACAATCTATCAAGAAAAAATTTAAGTATTAAAGGCGATAAATATTTGTATAAATTATACGATGAAGAGAATGAAACTTATAGCGTCTATACAAAAAATGAAGAAACCTATTATATTTTTAAAATAGCTAAGCAATAAAAAACCCGTCAGAATTAGTTCTGACGGGTTTTAAAATATGATTTATACGTAGCTTATACGTGCAATGCTCTATTATCAGTTGCAGCCAATGCAGCTTCTTTTACCGCTTCTGCGAAAGTTGGATGCGCGTGGCTCATTCTTGAAATATCTTCAGCAGAAGCTTTGAATTCCATTGCAGTAACTGCCTCAGCAATTAAATCGGCAGTACGCGCTCCAATCATGTGAACTCCTAAAACCTCATCTGTTTTAGCATCAGCAATGATTTTTACGAATCCGTCTAAATCTCCACTTGCTCTTGCACGACCTAAAGCTTTGAAAGGGAAACTTCCCACTTTGTACTCCGTTCCTGAAGCTTTTACCTGCTCTTCAGTTTGTCCAACTGCAGCAACTTCCGGCCAAGTGTAAACAACACCAGGAATTAAGTTATAATCGATATGCGGCTTTTGACCCGCTAAGATTTCTGCAACCATAGTTCCTTCTTCTTCTGCTTTGTGTGCCAACATTGCTCCACGAACAACATCTCCAATTGCATAAATATTAGGAACATTAGTTTGTAAATGATCGTTTACTTCTACTTGTCCTCTGTCTGAAATTTTAACTCCGGCTTTGTCAGCGTTTAATCCGTCTGTGTATGGACGACGACCTACAGAAACTAATGAATAATCTCCTTCAAGAGTAATTGTTTCTCCTTTTGCATTTTCAGCCTGAACTACAACAGCATCGCCGTTTCTTTCTACTGATTTTACTTTGTGAGAAACGTAGAATTTCATTCCTTGTTTTTTCAATACTTTAGTCAATTCTTTAGACAAAGAACTATCCATTCCTGGAATGATTCTGTCCATGAATTCCACTACAGAAACCTGAGCTCCTAAACGCAAGTAAACTTGTCCAAGCTCGATTCCGATAACGCCACCACCAATAATTACCAAGTGTTTTGGAACTTCTTTTAAAGCTAATGCTTCAGTAGAAGTGATGATTCTTTCTTTGTCAATTTTGATAAAAGGCAAAGATGATGGTTTTGAACCTGTAGCGATTACAGCATATTTTGTTTCGATAGTTTCTGATGTTCCGTCAGCTTTAGCAACTGCAATGTGCGTTGCGTCAACAAAAGAACCTAAACCATTGAAAACAGTGATTTTATTTTTATCCATTAAGTAGTTGATTCCACCTACGGTTTGATCTACAACTGCTTGTTTACGAGCAATCATTTTCTCTAAATTGATTTTTACATCTCCCGAAACCTCAATTCCGTGATCTGCAAAATGTGCAATTTCTGCATAATGATGAGAAGAAGATAATAATGCTTTTGAAGGAATACAACCTACGTTAAGGCAAGTTCCGCCCAAAGAGCTATACTTTTCTACAATTGCTGTTTTGAAACCTAATTGTGCGCAACGAATTGCTGATACATATCCGCCAGGACCTGAACCTATAATGACTACGTCAAATGAACTCATAGTTTGTCTATTTTAATTTTAGCGATACAAAATTAAGGAATAAAGTTTTGTTTAAAGTTTAAATCTCAATGTTTTTTGTGTGAAATTTAAGTGGAGGTTTTTCTGCCACAAAGGCTTGAAGGTACAAAGTTTTTTTGGATTGTGGATTTAGTTGGAAGGTTTGATAAGTTTTGTTTTTTAGCCTCGCAAAGGCGCGGAGTCGCAAAGTTTTTCTTTAAAACAATGATTTTATTGTACAGTTTGTCATTTCGACGAAGGAGAAATCCTCGCCAGAAGCTCGACAAAGATTGGCGATTTTGATTGCGAAGGACGGATTAAAATCCATCCCTACAATATAATTTGTTCCTTCGGAACTTCTTGAGAAAAATTCCGTAGTAATTCGCGATAACATGGTTCTTTTTTTATTTCGAATAATTCCGGATGTGTATTTAAAACCTTTAAGTATGATTTTAGATAAGTTAGAAATCTTTTATCAATTTTCGTCTCAATTCTTTCGTTTCCATTTTAAATCAAATTTAAATCTTTTTACTTTTGAATTGTGTTTAAATTTTGGATTTTGAGTCTAACCACAAGGTTACCTAAGTCTTTTTTATCTTTTATTCAATCAAATTCGGAGAAGGACCTTCTCTTCTAGTGAGTTCTCCTCCAAATTTTATTAATTCAAACAATCTGTATATTACATGAACAAGTTCGTCTTGATTACACCAATAATCTTCAATTTCTCCAAATGTTTTGTAGTCAGAAATATTAAATCCTTCTTCGATATCATTATACCAAATTACCTGATGACCAAAAATACCAACAACCCAAAATCCGCCTCCTAATTCTCCGTACTTTTCTTCACTCCATTTCACAGGATCGATTTTAATCAAATTCCAAAAGTTCTTTAATTCTTCATCTAAATCCTTTTCTGTTTTTAGAATTTCATTATTAAGTTCTTTTAATGATATTGGTTCCCATTCTTCCATTGCTACAGGTGCTTTTTATTAGTTTCAAATTTAAAAAAATCATTTCGCGAATTATAAAAAGTTTTTCTCGCAGATTTAGCAGATAATGCAAAAATTTTTAATTCTTATAAAATCGCGAAAATGTAAAGATTCAACTTTGAATTGCCTCCAGTTTTAACTGGAGATATTAATAGGAGAACAAAAAAGAAGGCTTTAGCCAAAATACTAAAGTTTGGCTAAAGCCATTCAATTGGAATTTATATAAACTCCAGCTAAAGCTGGAGGCTATTCAAAAATAAAAACTGGCTCATCCAATTTTAGACGCACTGCTATGCGCCTCTACGAAAAACCTTTGTTCCTCTGAACCTTTGCAACTTTGAACCTTTAAAAATTCATCCAATTTTAGACGCACTGCTGTGCGTCTCTACGAAAACCCCTTGTCCCTTTGTTACTCTGAACCTTTGAACCTTCCTCAAAAAATTACCGTCGAATTCTTTACTTCGCTAATCATAAACATACTTTGCGTACTGCCTATATGTTGCAACGTTGTGAGTTTGGTTACCAGAAATTCTCTGTAGGCTTCCATATCTTTTACCAGAACTTTTAGGATATAATCATAATCGCCGCTTACGTGATGACATTCCAGAACTTCGTTGAGTTTGATGACTTCGCTTTCGAATTTGGTTAAGAATTCTTTGGTATGCTGAATGAGTTTTAAATGACAGAAAACCACAAATCCTTTTTCCATTTTTGATTTGTCGACTAAGGCTACATAGTTTTTGATTATTCCTTCGCGCTCTAGCTTTTTGATTCTCTCGTAAACGGCGGTTACCGAAAGATTGAGTTTTAAGGACAATTCTTTGGTTGTTTTTTTACTGTCGGTTTGTAGTAGAACCAAGAGTTTTTTGTCGGTGGCGTCTAAAGTCATTTTTGGTTGTTTTATGAAATGAAAGAAAATCTAGCGATTTGGTTTTTCTGAATCAAATTTAGAATAATAATCTTTATAAATTAATTTTTATAGTTTTAAAATCTAATTATAAAACACATCATTGATTAATTTTCTGATAAGATGTTATTTTGAATAGAATTTATTTTGTAAACGAGTGCTTTAGCCCAGATTGAAGGGAAAAGCCCGGAGTAAAAAAGGCAAAAGTTTCTTGTTCTAAAAAAGCGACCAACGGAAGCTCTTTTTTGAACTTTAGAAACTTTGCATTTTTTATGAGGACTTGAAATGGAAAGCTGGAAATAGCTCATAAAAAAAATGTTTCAAGTTTCAAGTTTCAGGTTGTTGGAACTTGAAACCTGAAACTTGAAACAAACAATAAACTAAAAACATATGAAAGACTTTAATCCAGCTGATAAAATTCAGGATTTGCAATACTTTGGGGAATTTGGTGGTGTGAATCCGTCGATTTCTGATTCTTCGACTTACACGTTTCTTTCGGCTAAAACGATGTTTGACACTTTTGAGGGAAATATGGAAGGCTGTTATTTGTATTCGCGTCATTCGTCACCAAGTAATTTGTATCTGGATCAGGCTTTGGCAGCGATGGAAGGAACGGAAACTGCCAATGTTTCGGCTTCGGGAATGGGAGCGATCACGCCTACTCTATTACAGCTTTGCGGTGCGGGCGATCATATTGTTTCAAGCCGAACGATTTATGGAGGAACTTATGCGTTTTTGAAGAATTTTACGCCTCGTTTTAACATTGAAACTAGTTTTGTCGACATTACTAAACTTGATATTGTGGAAGCTGCGATTACGCCAAAAACGAAAGTTTTGTATTGCGAAACGGTGAGTAATCCGTTGTTGGAAGTTGCTGATATTGCAGGTTTGGCTAAAATTGCGAAAAAGCATAATTTGAAATTAGTTGTTGATAATACCTTTTCACCATTATCCGTTTCTCCTGCAAAATTAGGCGCTGATATCGTGATTCATAGTTTGACAAAATACATTAACGGAAGCAGCGATACGGTTGGTGGTGTAACTTGTGCGTCGAAAGAATTTATCAATTCCTTGAAAAATGTAAACTCAGGCGCAAGTATGCTTTTGGGCCCCACGATGGATAGTTTGCGATCTGCATCGGTGATGAAAAATCTTCGAACGCTACATATCAGAATTAAACAACACAGTCATAATGCGCATGTTCTGGCTGATAAATTTGAAGCTGACGGTTTGAAAACGGTTTATCCGGGATTGAAAAGTCATCCGAGTCATGAATTGTACAAAACGATGATTAATCCGGAATATGGTTTTGGTGGAATGATGACGATTGATGTTGGAACTTTGGCTAAAGCCAATGAATTAATGGAGTTGATGCAGGCGAGAAACTTAGGCTATCTGGCGGTAAGTTTAGGCTTTTACAAAACGTTGTTTAGCGCACCGGGAACTTCGACTTCAAGTGAAATTCCGTTAGAGGAACAACACGAAATGGGATTGACGGATGGTTTGATTCGTTTCTCGATTGGTTTGGATAATGATATTGAGCGCACTTATACAATGATGAAGGAATGTATGGTAGAACTTGGAATTCTATAAGCTTTCTTTCACAGAGATTCACTAAAGATTTTTTTCACGCAGATTTGGCGGACTATGCTGATCTTTTATAGAAATCTATAAAAAGTATCTGCTGCATCAGCAAGATCTGCGCGAGAAAAAGTTTTTGCCACGAATTTCACGAATTAGCACTAATTAAAAATCTTCAAAAGAAAAAATTAGCGAAAATTCGTGAAATTCGTGAAATTCGTAGCGAAAACTCTATAATGCTTCTTACAAAAATGAAAACACTTCTTTATAAATAAATTTGCACGATTTTTTATTAGTTTGTTTAAATCCGCTGGAGATTTTTCTCTAAGCGGATTTTTTATTTCCTCTAAAAAAATTTTACTTACTCATTTCCAAATAATTAAAATTTCAATAAATCAATTCTTCAAAATAAACCAACAAATTCTGCGAATAAAGTTTTTTTTCTTCGCTTTTTTAGAAAAGTTGTAAACACTAAAACGTTGTAGTTCTTCAATCTTATATTATTAAATAATTTTAATGTTAATAAAATATACTTTTAACAAAAAAATAACCACTTAACTAACTAAAATTGAATTATGAAGAAAAACCTACTTTTGTACTGTATGCTACTAATTCCCTTTGCTTTTTTGCAGGCACAGGTGAATACTTCTTACTTGTGGCACCTGCATCAGCCCACGTATTGGGGAGATGTGAGTAAAAAAAATCCGAACAGATATCAAATCGTAAAAGAGTCTCAGGACTTGAAGGTTTCGGGTGGTAATAATGATAAAAACGGACTGGCACATCCTACAAATAATCTTGAAGAAATTTTTGGTACCGGAGATCGTGTTGCGGCTTACCAATTTGCTCCAAAAAACGCTATTAATTCTATCCGTGATTTGGCAAAAGCCGGAGCGCAAATTACTTACGGAGGTTCATTAATGGAAAACGTCAATGAACTTGCCCAAGCCAATCAATGGGGATATTCTAATTCCTGGACGCAAAATATAAAAGATGCTAAAGCATGGAAAACTTCGGGCGGATTCTCGCGTATGGAAGTGGTTTCGTTTACGATGCATCATGCACTTTCTCCACTTTTGAGTGACGAGGCTTTGAAAAAAGAAATCAAAGCACATCAATATTACAGCGTACAATTATTTGGCTCGCATGATTCTAAAGGATATTGGCCTGCCGAATGTGCTTTTTCTGAAAGGATTATAAAAACCCTGACGGAATGTGGCATCGAATGGTCTGTAATTGCTAACAGCCATTTGTCCAGAACTCTTGCCGATTATCCAGTAAAATATGGCTCCGGCGGAACTATGTGTGATGTTCCTAATAAAGCCGATCAGGTAGAAACTACCGGAAACAATTGGTTTTCAGCTCAAAAAGATGCTCGTGGCGGTCAGTTTGCAGTGCCATATTCTTATCTGCCTTATAAAGCAAAATATGTCGATCCGGAAACAGCCCAGGAATACAAAATAACGGTTGTGCCTATGGCGGATTATGAAAGTTACGAGGATGGATATGCCACAATTGGCACTTCGCTAATTGCGCCAATTGTTGCAAAAGCTTCGACTTCGCCAAGACCTCCTTTGGTATTATTTGCTCATGATGGCGATAATGCCTGGGGCGGTGGTTCGTCGTATTACAACGAATCGGTTACGGGATTTTCTCATGCTTCGGCGGCTAACGGAAATATTCCGACTACAATTCCGCAGTATTTACAGGACAATCCTGTTCCGGAATCGGCAGTTGTACATGTTGAAGATGGTGCTTGGGTAAATGCCGATGGCGATTTTGGACATCCACAATTTACAAACTGGTTGTGGCCATTTTTTGATCCGGTTACAAAAAAATTCAATCCAAATGGCTGGACTGAAGATATGATGAATCAGGCGATTACAACTGCCGGAGAAAACCACGCTATTATGGCGGAACAACTGGAAGGAAATAATCTTAGAATGAGCGAAATTGTAAATCCAACTTCTGCCGTAAGTCCTGCCGAAAAAGCATGGCATTTTTTAATGGCGGGTTACGATAGTGGAAATGCTTATTACGGTCTTGCCGAAGATTTAGAAATAAAAACTACGCTTGCCGTAAACCGATGTGTACAATTTGCAAAACCTACTTTAGATGCGCATCCTGGCGTTGACGCTACAAAACCATCAGTATTTATTCCACAGCGCTGGCCTTACAATCCTGGAGAAAAAGGATATGGAGCGCCTTATGCCTATAAAGATTTTCTGAATTCGGCAGATTTTACAGTATATACTTTTGCTTATGATGTAAGCGGAATCGAAAGATCGGAACTAAAATACAGAGTGGATGTTGATGGAAAAAATAACCTTACCTCAAATCAAAATGAAACATACGCTGGCGGTACCGAAGTTGGAAACTGGGTAACTTTGCCAATGACGGAAAGAGTTTTTCCTAAAGGGAATTTTACCAATAGTCCGCAAGCTGATTTATACATGCTTCCTGATGTAATTGCCAATCAATATTCGGCTGAAATTGGAGGAATATCTGAGAAATTATTGGATTACTATGTTGAAGTAACGGATAAAAAAGGGAATGTAACCAAATCGAAAATTCAGCATGTTTGGGTTGGAAAAAATCTGGATGTTGCGCCAAAAATTGCCTTCACGCCTGACACGAGCAATTCTACAACTGCAATAGATGTAACGATTAATGCTACGGACAGCACAGATCCTAAACCAAAATTATACTACACAATTGATGGTTCTACGCCTACACTTTCGTCCCCATTTGCTGAATCTACTAAAACGCTGAATATTACACAAACTACAACAGTTAAAGCATTTGCGGTTGACAAAGACGGAAATCAATCTGATATTGTTACTAAAACCTATACGATTGGAGCGATTCCGGAATTTACGGTTTATTTTAAAAAACCTGCAAATTGGAATGCTGCTGTAAAAGTATATTACTGGTTACCAACGGGAACAGCACCTGCACTAACATATCCGGGAGTAGCAATGACGCAGGATTGTGGAGATTGGTATAAATATACTTTTCCGTCGACTGTAACGGCTTCGAATTTATTATTTAACGACGGAACTTTAAAAACTGCCGACTTAAATGCAACTGGTGGAATTAAGTTTTATGATGGTACCTGGTTAACTTCAGAACCTGCAAACAGATGCCCATCAGTTGCGCCAGATTTTACAATCTCGCAAGCAGGCGGAACTTTTACAACGGGAACAACTGTAAACCTAACTTTAACAGCAAACGAAAGTACGGCAACCATTTATTACACCTTAGACGGAACGGTTCCAACAACGGCTTCGGCTTCTTCTGTGGGTTCTAAAACATTAGCCATAAACAGCACGACTACACTTAAGGCTTTTGTGAAAAATGTGGCAGGAATAAGTTCAGCTGTTAAAACTGAAACGTATACTTTTAGTACGCCAACTACTTTTACAGTTTACTTTAAAAAACCAACAAATTGGAATTCTGCCGTAAAAGTATATTACTGGTCACCAACCGGAACCGCTCCTGCTGTAACATATCCGGGAATTGCAATGACGCAGGATTGTGGAGATTGGTATAAATATACTTTTCCGTCAACAGTAAGTGCAACAAATTTATTGTTTAATGACGGAAGTCTTAAAACTGCCGATTTGAGCACAACTGCGGGAATCAAATTTTATGATTCGGCTTGGTTAGGTTCAGAACCTTCAAACAGATGTCCGGTTATTGCTCCTGATTTTACAAATTCAAAACCGGGCGGAACTTTTACAACCGGAACTACCGTAAACGTAGTTTTGACTGCAAACGAAACAACTTCTACTATTTATTATACTTTAGACGGAACAACGCCTACTTCAGGTTCTGCATCTGCAATTGGGTCTAAATCTTTTGCTTTTACTGCAAACACAACTTTAAAAGCTTTTGTGATTAATGCAGCCGGAGTTTCATCGGCAGTAAAAACTGAGGCTTATACTTTTAATGCTGTTGCAACGCTTACCGTTTATTTTAAACCGCCAACGAGCTGGACAGGGATTCCAAAAGTACATTATTGGAATGCTGTTCCTTCAGGAAGTGCCGCCAACACAACCTGGCCGGGAGTTGCAATGGTAGCGGACACAAATGGTTTTTATAAATACACGATTACTGGACCAACATCTGTAAATGTGATTTTTAACAATGGTTCGAGCGGTTCAGCAAATCAAACAGCCGATCTATTGAACAAAACTAATGGTTACTCTTATACCTGGGGAACAACTACTTCTAAAATGACTACAAGTCCAACTACAGAAGAAGAAAGTTATGCTGTTCGTTTATTCCCAAATCCTGTAGATCATACCTTGCAAGTAAACTCTACTATCCCGATAACTGATTACAGCATTATTTCGGCACAAGGAAGTGTAGTTCAGGAAGGAAAATCCAATACAAACACCATCGATGTAAGTCGCTTGAGTACGGGACTTTACTTTATCACAATCCGATTGGAAAACGGAAAAGAAACGATGCAGAAGATTATCAAAAAATAAATTCTTTAGCGTTTTCTTTAATTAAACCTAGATTATGCATTAGAGATTTTACTGTTTTTTTGTTTCATCGGAACATTTCATTGGTTGAAAAAAAGCAATTTGATATCATCCCTTAGGGATGTTTGGCAAATTGTATCTACATATATTGGTTATGAAGCAAACGTTCCTACGGAACGTAAAAAATGCATTATTATTGATCTACTACCTATGAGATGTTCCGATGGAACAGAAAAACATCAAATATTAAAAAATCAATTATTTATGATTTAATACTTTTCTAATGCATAAACTGGATTAAATAAATAAGCCGTTCTGAGATTAATTTTCAGAACGGCTTTTCAATATTTATCTTTGTTCAAAATGTCTAAAAGACTGCCAATACTTATCTTTATAAATTTCGTATTTTAGATCATTTTTTTGACTTTGTTTTTTTATTATCTGATCTAAAACTTTTGGAGGTTTTCTAAATTCTTTACAAGCAAAAAAGATTTCTCTTTTACCATCTCCTGTTTCTCTTCCTACGTTTAAATACCCATCTGAATCTGACAGACTAAACATTATTTCTTCCTCTATTTCATCCAATAATTTATAGGTTTCATCATCAGGCAAACCAGTTTCATCAGTAATTTTAAATGGAACAAATACAATAAAAATCCAAGGATGTGATGCTTTTTTATCCCATTCTAATAGTGTTGTATTAATAAGAGCTAATACAATTTTCCCGTTTTTACTTTTCCCTTCAAAATTTGCATAACCATCATTTTCTGTATTATGCCTTATTCCTTCATATTTTTCAACAAATTCTTTTTCTCTCCAAATTAAATAATCATTTAATTTTTCTATCGGAATTAACTCCTCAGAAACTCCTTCTTTTCCAACAACTTTCATATTATCGATTAAAGTAAGAGAATGCAATTCACCTAAATAATTGTCCAAAAAAAGATAAACACCAGTTGCAATTATTCCTTTTTTTTCTTCTGTAAAATTATCAAATACAATAGTTAAATCAATTTCATCCGGATAACCGTTATGCATGTTGGGATGAAACTTTAAATTATCTGAATTAAATTTAAAACCCTCGTAACTAATCCCCACACTTTTAATGTCTGTTGTGGGTTTTAAAGCCGTAAATTTCCAGCCCTCAATTTTTGGAGCAGCATTAACCAACTCTTCTACCACATAAATATTTCTAACAACTCCATCAGGCGTAAATATTAAGTCGACAGTTTGATCATTAAGCATTCCCGCGAGAAAATAAATCCCCTCATGAATTTCGTTTAATTTTGGTGAAAGTTTATCAAAGAAACCTTGATGTATATTTTCTTCTTTTTGAACAATTTTGAAAAACTCTTTTTCATGTTTTAAAAACCAATTCCAAAAATCATTATAAGATTCTATTGAAGCTTCTTTTTTACCCAATATTTTATCAAAAAAATTCATGTATTAAAAAAATTAAATTTAGATTTTACTGAAGACAAACCTAAGAAAAAGATTTCGAAAATATAGGTTTATTTTTACAAAAAAATCCGCTCTGAAATTACTTTCAGAACGGATTTTCACAAATAACGTTTTACCTATAACTTTTTACATTTTACAAGTAACTCATATCTTCTCTACAAAATTTAGTTTGCTATTTTTTCGACTATAAGTAAAGTAAATAACCAATCCTAATAATAACCAGATTGTGAAGTAAATCCAATTCCAAACGCTTAATTCTGCCATCATATACAGACAGCAAATAAGTCCTAATAATGGAATTAAAGACAAGTTTTGTCTGAATGACCAAACGGCTAATCCAACCAAAACAAATATGAAGATCCACATTGGAATTTTGTGTTTGAATAAACTAAAACCTGATTCGTATTTTAGAGAATCATTGATTGGCAATCCTTTTACAACGGCAGCATATTTTGCCTCGTCGTCTTGATATTGGCTCAATAAATGCTCTAAATCTGATGTTTCGGCAGTTTTATTGTGAACATCGATACTTTCTAAATAATTGAAAACTTTCGTTGATTCTTCTTTATCCAAAGATGTAATAATCGTCGTAGCATCATTTGTTTGCGCTTCATTATTAATAAAAGCCATTGTCGCTTTATTATTAAAAGCAAAAGCATAATAGATTCCTGCAATCATTAAAACAGGCAAAATATACTTCGAATTTACATAAGGAGTTTTGAATTTCCCTCTTGGGATATCCGTTTTGTTTTGCAATACCAAAACTCCTGCACAAACCAATACAAAAGCAAATAAAGTTCCGATACTACATAAATCTGTTACCATTGTTAAGTTCAAAAACAAAGCCGGAACTGCCACCACAAAACCAGTTACAATTGTAGCAAATGATGGCGTTTTGAATTTTGGATGTACCGTAGAAAATTTCTTTGGCAATAAACCGTCACGGCTCATACTCATCCAGATACGAGGTTGTCCCATTTGGAAAACCAATAAAACGCTTGCCATAGCAACCACCGCACTTACGGCGATAATTCCCGACATCCATTTTAAGTTTAATTTATCGAAAACAAATGCTAAAGGATCTCCAACATTCAATTCGTTATAACGCACCATTCCGGTTAAAACCAAGGCAATGGCAATATATAAAATAGTACAAATGATAATCGCCCACATCATTCCGCGTGGTAAATCACGTTGCGGATTTTTACATTCTTCTGCAGTTGTAGAGATTGCATCAAAACCAATATAAGCAAAGAAAACAGCCGAAACTCCTTTTAGAACTCCGCTAACTCCATTTGGAGCAAACGGATCCCAATTTGCAGTATCCACATAAAATATACCTACCGCAATAACCAAAAGTACAATACAAAGTTTTACAACTACCATTGCATTACTGGCGTTACGAGATTCTTTCATCCCTCTGTAAACCAAAGCTGTAATTAAGATAATGATGAATAATGCCGGTAAATCAGCCACAAAATGGAAAGATCCAATTGTTGGCGCCGTTGTCCAGGCCGTATATGACGCTTGCAAAGCCGTACTTAAATTCTCGTATGATTTTCCGCCTTGCATTAAAGCAGTGGCATCTTTAAATCCATTTGAAGCAGTTAGATAATCCATCTGAATCCATTGCGGCAAATGAATCCCGCCACTCTGGAGCAGTCCCGTAAAATAATCACTCCACGAAATGGCAACCGTTATATTCCCTACAGCGTATTCCATGATTAAAGCCCAACCAATAATCCAGGCGATAATTTCTCCAAAAGCAACATACGAATACGTGTAAGCACTTCCTGAAACCGGAACCATTGAAGCAAATTCGGCGTAAGCAAAAGCAGCAAAACTACAGGCAAGAGCCGTAAACAAAAACAAGAAAATAACAGCCGGACCACCATCTGCACTGGCTTTTCCGATAGTACTAAAAATACCTGCTCCAACAATCGCTGCGATTCCAAATGCAGTTAAATCCCTAGTCGTCAAGTGTTTTCCTAGTGCATTATGACCATCTGCTTCATTTTTTGCAACTTGTTTCAGAATATCTTGTACCGTTTTTTTACGGAATAAACCTGATAATGCCATATGTGATTTTGCTTTTAAAATTAATATATTTCGGTCTTTATGGTTTTATTTTGCAAATAATGCAAAAATTATCCTGATTTCAAATATATAAAACGATTTTGTTTTCAAACGAATTATTTTTTAGACGCAAAGGCGCAAAGACGCAAAGTTTTTTTGCCACGAATTGCACCAATTTTACGAATTATTTTCTCACGCAGATTTTTTTTCGCCACGAATTTCACGAATGAGCACGAATTATTTTTTTGCCACTGATTAAAATAATTAGCACAGATTATTTCACGCAGATTTAAAATGATTTAAGCAGATGTGCGCAGATTTTATTTAAAGCTAAATCCAAATTAAATCCGCTAAAATCTGCCAAATCTGCGTGAAATAAAAAAATCCGTGCTTATCTGCGTTTTCACGAAGTGAATCCGTGTCATCTGCGTGCCATCTCTCAACGCAAACAGCTTTTTAAAATACTTACCGGATGTTGCGCTTCTCTACTCGTTCCGTCAAAAATTTGATGGCGACAGCTTGTTCCGGCTGCGGCAATTTTTACGTTTGGGGCAGTAGCACGTACTTTTGGGAATAAAGTATCTTCTCCCATTTGCATACTTACCTGATAATGTTCTTTCTCGTAACCAAATGATCCCGCCATTCCGCAACAACCCGAATTGTAAATTGTAACCGTATTATTCGTTGGTAAATTTAGCATTGCAAAAGTCGCTTCTACAGAACTCAATGATTTCTGATGGCAATGTCCGTGAATTTTAATTTCTTTCTTTTCGTCTGAAAATGAATCCGGTTTTATTTTTCCGTCTACAATCTCTTTTTTAAAGAATTCTTCGATCGTGAAGGTACTTTGCGACACTTTTTCGGCTGCTTCTTTATCATCTGCCAAACGTAAATATTCATCTCTAAAAGTCAAAATTGCCGAAGGTTCTATACCTATTAATGGTGCTTTCGCGGAAATTAAATCTTTAAAAATATTCACGTTGATATTGGCTATTTTCTTCGCTTCTTCCAGAAATCCTTTTGATAAATACGTTCTTCCGCTTTCTTCATGATCGACAACCAGAACTTCATAACCTAATTTTGTCAATAATTCGAAAGCGTCGATTCCGATATTTACATCATAATAATTCGTGAATTCGTCATTAAACAAATACACTTGTCCGTTCGGGAAATTATTAGTTTGCGGTTTATGATTTTCATACCATTTTTTGAACGTCTTTTTCGCCAAAAGCGGAACTTGTCTTTCAGGCGCAATTCCCATGCTTTTTTTAACGAGAGATTGATTCGAAATAAAGTTGGTGATTGACGGAAACAAACTTCCCATTTTATTCAATTTTGCGTTGTGAGCAAAAATCTTATTTCGGGTCGAGAAGCCGTTTGCTTTTTGATATTGGTATAAAAACTCTGCTTTCAAGGTTGCAACGTCCACATTACTCGGACATTCGCTGGCGCAGGCTTTACAGCTCACACACAACTCAAACACTTCGTATAATTCTTTCTGGTCGAATTTATTTTCTTTCTCAGAATACGTCAAATATTCACGCAACGCATTGGCTCTCGCACGCGTTGTTTCTTTCTCGTTTTTGGTCGCACGATAACTCGGACACATCGCTCCTCCTGCCGATGGCAATTTTCGACAATCGCCCGATCCGTTACATTTTTCGGCAGCACGCAAAATCCCTAAACTGTCTGAGAAATCCTGAAACGTTTTAATATCTGGTTCAACCCTGCCCGAAACCACACGATGGTTTTCATCCATCTTTAAGGCGTTGACAATCTTCCCGATATTCAAAACCGAATTAGGATCAAACGCCAATTTGATTCTTTTCAGCAATTCATAATTTGTTTCGCCAATCATGTATGGAATAAACTCTCCACGCACAATTCCGTCACCGTGTTCACCGCTTAATGAACCTCTGTATTTTTTAACCAAAATCGCCACATCAGTTGCGATAGTTCTAAACAATTTTAAGTCAGATGTTTTCTTCAAATTCAAAACCGGACGCAAATGAAGTTCGCCCGCTCCGGCATGCGCATAATAAATCGCCCCTTGTCCGTGACGCAGCATCATTGCCGAAAATTCTTCAATATAAGCCGGTAAATCACTCAATTCAACCGCCGTATCTTCAATAGAATCGGCTGCTTTGTTGTCTCCAACGATACTTCCTAAAAGTCCTAATCCGGCTTTTCTAAGTTCGTTTACTTTTTCAATATCGGCTCCGTAAATTTTTACGAGTGCATAACCAAAGTTGTTTTTTTCTAAATCGGCAATTAAAGCATTTGCCTGATTTTCGGCATCTTGAGGATCGTGCGAAGCCACTTCAAACATCATAATCGCTTTTGGTTCACCAACCAAAAAGAATCTGTTTTTAGATTGCTCACGATTCGTTTTAGTACAATCCAAAATCGTATCGTCGATCATTTCTGCTGTGTACAAATGATGTTTCATTGCCACTACAACAGATTCCAGCGATTCCTGAATGCTATGATAATGCGCCACAACCATAATATTATTAGCAGGCGGTAAATCGTCTACTTTTAAGGTAATTTCGTAGGTAAAAGCCAAAGTTCCTTCGCTTCCGCAAAGTAATTTTCCGAGATTTATCGTTGGTTCCGTTCCGCCAAACAAATCCGATTTTAATAGAATATCAACCGCATAACCTGTATTTCGTCTGTGAATTTCAGGCTTCGGAAACTCTTTTATAATTTCGTCCTGTGTTGCTTTTACCGAGAGTTCGTCGTAAACGCTTTTATATATTTTATTTTCTAAAGTATCACCTTTTGTTTTCTCAATAAATTCAGCCGAAGTCAGTTCCTTAAAAACCGCTTCAGATCCATCGCTTAAAAGTCCTTTTATTTCGACAATTTTATCGCGCGTTACACCATAGCGAATCGAAGTTGTTCCCGAAGAATTATTCCCCACCATTCCGCCAATCATACAGCGGTTTGAAGTCGAAGTATTCGGTCCAAAAAATACACCGTGAGGTTTCAGAAATAGATTCAGTTCGTCACGAATCACGCCAGGCTCGACCGTAACCGTTTTTTTAATTGGGTCAAAATTCAGAATCTTGGTAAAATTCTTCGAAACATCTACCACAATTCCGTCCCCAACCGTTTGTCCCGCCAGAGAAGTTCCGGCAGTTCTTGGCGTAATCGAAATATTGTGTTTCCCCGCAAACCTGATAAGTTTACTAATATCGGCTATCGTTTTAGGCACGGCAACAGCTTTTGGTCGAATTCGATACACCGAAGCATCGGTCGAATAAAGCGTTTTATGAAGATCGTCGTATAAAAGTGTTCCTTCTAACGATTCTGATAATTGTTCTAACTCTTTAACTATTGACATTTTTACTGAATATGATTTCACAAAAATAGTTTTTTTTTTAGGTTCAGAAGTACAAAGCGACAAAGGTTCAGAGGTTTTCTTTGATTGTATGTTTTTAAATTAGAATTTGGATTTTTTGAATTGGAATTTTAATTTGAAGCTATTTCCTGCTGTCCTTCCAATCTTTTATGTCCGCTGCGGCGGACACAAAAGGATTTTCCCTCCCATCAGGGCTAGGGCTTTTGGTTTTATAAGAAACTTTATTGGGGAAAACAATTTAAAACATAAGGTGATTCCAGAAGAACTCTATATGACATAAAAACACATCCAAAATTTTTGCCTTCTATTCCCTCAATAATTAACCAACCTAATATTCCTTTATTTATCAATTGATATAATTCATATTCAATAAATTCAGGACTATAATTTAATTTTTTGTATTCTGGATGCGTTCTAATAAACTCTGTAAATTTCCATTGCGAAAACTCAATTTCGTTTACTGCGATATCATAAGCATAAATCACCTCATCTTTTTCGGCTGTACATCCGCCTCCATGAAACCAATAGTCAATTCCTTCAATAGTTCCTTTTCTTTCAAAAAAGGTATGTGAAAACGAACATGGATTTATGTTTTGTTTATATTTCTTTTTTAATAAAGCTTCAAAACTTCTTATAAAAATGATGTAGTCCGTTAAAATTTTTTCGATCATAATTTTACAAAAGCATCATTTTAACCAATCTTTTTACAACTTCAAAGAGAAAAACTATTATTCCAAATCCTGCAATAATATACACTCGCCTACTACGCATTTTAGTTATTGAATCCATTTCTAAATTTTGTTCCTCCAACTTCTCAGATTCTTTAATATCTCCTGATCTTACCCACCAAATTAATAATGCAAAGAATAAGATCCCGCCCATTAGTACAAAAATATTTTCGTCTTGTATATATTTCATTTATTTAAATATTCTCTTTTGTAAAAATAACTATTTATATTTAGCCTAAAATTCTTTTAAAAATATTTCTAAATAAACAATGGCAACAGACGGAATAAAAATAATTGATGGTGATTTAGCAAGAGATACATACGAACAAATAATGGATTTGTATGATAGTGATGCAAGTATTGAAGCTATCAGAAAAGAAATTCCTTTTGTCAAAGATGATTACAGAACCGAGACCGATTTTTATCACGAAATATTCGTAACTTCTTACGCACTTGCCTTCTGGGAAATTGGAGAAATGACAGAAGAAATTCTTGAAGAAGTAAATCGAGTTATTGAATTAAAAGTCGGTGTTATAGCATGGACAGAAGAATGTGATGCAAACGAAGGCAAAAAAAGACAAAAGGAACTTGATAAACTTTTAAAAAAAATTAGTCAACCCAATTTGAAAATTAGAAAAAGAAAAAAGTTTAGACTAATTAAAAATTTTTATTTCCAACCAGACGATTTATTAACTTTCCAGCTTTCAGATAAAAATTATTATGCTGTAATCTGTGCGAAAATAACCCAGCAAAGAGGACAATGTACTTATGATTTAGTAGCCACTACCTATAAAGGTAAAAACAAGCCAACTGTTGAAGATTTAAATTCTTGTTTTATTGCCGGACGCAGAATTCCGTGTGGCTATGATGCTGAAACAGCATTACAAATCCAACCCAATGTAGATGAAATTTGGGAGTATGTAAAACAAAGTCATTTCATTTTTGGACTTCCTTATAAATTGGTAACACATAGAGATATTATTTCATTCAAAGATAAATTTGAAGTGGTAGGAAAATTAAAAATTAAAGAAAGTTTTAAAAAAGATGGTGGTTATGGCTATCAATCTTCTTTTGACAGATTTGAAGATATATTTATCGATCTTGATAACCATATGGAAGTTTTTAGAGAACAAAAATATCCTGTGACTTTGTTATGCGAGTTGTGATTTTCCACCGCTCCCGCACGAATCCTTTCGTGTGGCAAATAGTTACACATTCTAAAAAACAGAATATACCAATAATCTCTCTTTTTTTGATTCCACAATCAATCGCTTTTCTTCAAAAAATAGATAGTTCTCAGTTTTACAAACTAAAATAGGTTTTATTAGGTCTTAGTTTTCTTAAGCCACACGAAAAGATTCGTGCGGGAGCGTGGGATTTAACACAAACATAGCACATCTGATTTCCTAACTCAAAATAAACTATGACTTATTTTCATCTAGTTTTCTTCTCAAATAAACAATCTCATTTTTTAAATTGATTATCTGTTCTTTATATAATTCCCGTTCTTTATTAAAAAGCTCTGCAATTATTTCTTTTTCATTATTATAAATCTCTTTTAAATTAGTTTGAATTGGTTTTGCTAAGAATTGGCTTTCATGAAAATCCAAAATATAATTCACATCAACTTCAAAAATTAAAGCTACTCTCTTCAGTCTTTCTAAATTAATTTTTGTTTTCCCTCTTTCAATATCAGAGTACGCAGATTGCGATATTTCTAACAAATCAGCAATATATTCCTGAGAAAATCCTTTAATAATCCTGATTTTTCTGATTTTTTCTCCGATCATTTTTTCTTGTAAAAATAAGAAATAACTTATATAATTAAACTATTATTATCAGGTGAAACCTATAAATTATAGGTAGACATAATTATACTTTTGAAAGTATTAACAACCAAAAAATATATAATTATGAAAAACAGAAAATTATTTCCAGTATTATTTCTGATTCTAACTTGCTGTTTATCTTGTGAAAAAGATCAGGTTAGCGAGTCAAATGACCAAATAGTTTCAATGGATAAAATAGTGATTGACAACGGAAGGCTTTCTTTTCCAAATAAAACTACTTTTTCTGAATTTTATAACACATCTAAAGACGAAAGTAATGATAAAATTGCTTCTGTTTTAAATGAAAAATTTTATCAAAAAGACTTTTACTCTTTAAAACCTATCGTTAATGATGAGACGGAAATTAAAGAAATTCAAAAACACTTTGCGAGAATTAAGCAACAACAGACTAATAAATCAATAAATGCTAAAAGCTCTTCACAAATACCAGACAAAGCAATAATAGACGAAGCAATTATTGAACATTATGATGAATTAGATGATATACTAGGTGATAAATTATTTCTAAGTCTTCTAAATGAAAATGCAGAAATACAAGTTGAAGATATTATATATAAATATACAGATAACGGAATCTTATTTTGTAATAAAGAATACATCTATGAACTTTATAATTTCATGAATCTATATGGAGTTAACTCCCTAAGTGATATTGGAGAATTAAACATGAATCAAAAATATCCTAAGTTTAATTATGATGGTGGTTTAAAAACAGGTTACAAATCATATAAGTTCTTTTGTAGATAAAAAGGAAATCGAAAACTCTTATAATCCTATAAAAAGTTTATCTGCAAAATCAATGTCGTCAGAAATTTTTGGAGCTTCAATTGCTCCCACTTTGACGAATGTTGTAGATAATCTTCAAGTATGTAATCCAAGTAGTCCCTGGCTGGCGAATCTTTTCGGGCAAACTAAAATCTGTACCACAAATTACGAAAGTAAACGTCGCGTAAAATTAAAATATTATAACGTAAACTTATTTTTAGCATTTTCAATTGGTGTTAATGTAAAACATCAATTTAGAGGATGGACTGGAATTTGGAGAGAAGAAAACACAAATGAAGTTGCTCTGGGAGTAAATAGTGTAACATGGTTTTTTGATAATTCAAAGGTTTTTAGTAATACCACAAACAGTATGATAACCAACTATTATGTAACGGATACTGGAAAGCTTTATACAAGTTTAAATAGTTACAATGATGCAAAATATGCAGGAACAGACAAGCCAATACCAAACTTACCAATTAAAAAGCTTGACATGATAATTGAAGTTGCTGCCGATTTTATAGGTAAAGATCTAACGGAATATCAAATTCGAAAATTATTCTATGGATCAATATATCCACAAGCTGAAAAAATCATGAAATCATTAGGAAAACCAATGAACGAAATTGGAGTGATTCTTAATCAAAGAGGTCAGACTATTGTGCAATATTATAATTTAGGAACAAGTTGTACAAATTGTTCGGATAAACATAAGACATTCGATTGGGGAATCGTTAGTCCAAAAATAACGTACACTTTTGGAGCGGGAAATGGCGGTGATTTTAATGTTAAAACTGGTTTTAATGACTTAAAATTTGATTTTAAAAATCCCAAAGTTACAGGATTAAACATATATGGAATGGCAAATAAAAATGGAACATGGCATGGGTTTAAAATGGTTTTTTAGTATTATATTCTTAATTCCGATAATGGTTTATTGTCAGGATAAAGATTTTAAAAAGAAAGGATTTAGCGTTGATGCATCAGCGCTAATCCTATTTCCCTATGATTTTAGAATACCATCAGAACATGATGAAATATCTGAAACTAGTACAAAGTCAAAAATATTAGGTACAAGTATGCACTTAAACTATTACGTCTCTAAATGTTTTGCTTTTACAGCAAGTAGTGGTTATGAATCTATCAATCAGCCAAAAATTGATTACATCCCAATTACTGGCGGAATTAAATGGGTTTTAAACGACACAAAAGAAAGCCTGTTTACTTCTTTTGATTTGGGAGGACATTTGGGGCAAGTAGAAAAATTTGGTGTTTTAATGAGAATTGGTGTTGGATATAGAATTGTGCTTGCAAAAAAAATACTTGGCAATTTTGAGTTATGTTATTCTCACCAAAATTTATATAAAACATTTACCAATCAGGATAATCAAAAAAAGGACTATCACAATATTGAAAGTGCCGGATTTAAAATAGGAATAGAAATATATTAATAACTTAAACCATGAAATTATCAAAAATAATAACTCTTTTATTAGTCCTAACATTTGGAACAAAGAATATATCGCAAAATAAAGGAACATTAGAAAAATCGATTTTTGGAGCAGAAACCGGTTTTTTAGGTTTTTGGGCCAATAACGAAACTAGACTAATTTCTAACTTATCACTAAAAAGTGAATTAGGTCTTGATGCAGGTTTTTTTGGTGGAGCATCTGATACCAAAATTGGTACCGTACTTGTTCCGGTAATTACGTTAGAACCCAGATATTATTACAATATTGAAAAAAGAGCACGTAACAATAAAACAACATCAAACAACAGTGCTAATTTCATTGCGTTGAATTTAAAATACCAACCTGATTTATTTGTAATTTCAAATAGTGATGTTGATGCAATAACTAACATTTCTATTATTCCTAAATGGAGTATTCGCAGAAACTTAGGAAATCATTTTCATTATGAAACAGGCTTTGGTCTCGGCTACAGATATTTTTTAGAAAAAATAAATAACGAAAAAGGAGAACTTGCTGTTGATTTACATTTAAGAATTGGGTATAATTTATAAAAGCAAATAAAGGATTAGAATTTTATTACATAAAAAAGCTCTGTACTAAGTACAGAGCTTTTTTATGTAAGACCTCAACCAAGAAATCTATATGACTTTAAAACACATCCAAAAGGAGTTCCTTCTATTCTCTCAATAACTAACCAATCTAATATTCCTTTATTTATCAATTGATACAATTCAAAATCAATAAATTCAGGACTATAATTTAATTTTTTGTATTCTGGATGTGTTCTAATAAACTCTGTAAATTTCCATTGAGAGAAGTTAATTTCATTTATTGAAATATCATACTCATATATAACGCCATCTTTCTTGGCTGTACAACCACTTCCATGAAACCAATATTCAATTCCATCAATTGTTCCTTTTCTTTCAAAAAAGGTATTCGAAAACGAACATGGATTTTTATCGCTATTATATTTCTTTTTTAATAAAGTTTCAAAACTTCTTATAAAACTGATATATTCACTTAGAATTTTTTCGATCATAATTTTGTAAAAATAACTATTTTAATTTTAGACCAAACTTCTTTTTACGCCTTGTAAACTGTCTTTTCTATCTTAAAACAATTACTTTTTTAATCAGCGGGAAAAAACCTATTTATTTTTCAGAATTTTATTACATTTGCGATTCCTAATTTACAGAATGTTGATATTTAAAAACTTTACTCTTGTGGTATGGTCATCCAATTGCTTTTAATCGAGCAATTTACTTACTACACGGGTTTTATATTCACACAATGTAAATTATGAGTACAAACACCCTTTCAAAAGAAGCCGAAAAAAGGCTGACAGATTTTTTTAACAAAACAATAGAACCCGAAGGAATGGCAAAAGCAATAAGGCAGGTAAATTATATACTCGCTTTAGGAATTATGAGAAAAAATGAAACTCTCAAAAACCAAATAGAAGACGTAGAAAACAGCTTTTATTGGCTCAATGAATTAGCCGAAGTTTTAAATCCTTATTTGAATTTGGAGTAAGTTTCTAATTATCACATTTTTACAAGAAACAGAAAACCTCGATCTTTGAAGATCGAGGTTTTTAAAATTATTTTTTAAACCTAAATTATTACAATACATCTAATCGATTATACTAAAATTCAAATTTCATGATAGAATTAATAATTGAAATATTAACTTATATAGGATTACTTAAATCTTCAAAGGATAAAAAAAATAAAAAACGAAATAATTAATCGTAAATACAATTATTTGAAAAATTTCTCACTAGCTAAAATTCCTTTTTTATAATATTCAATTTTTAATGTGTCTTCATTCTCTTTAAATTCATATTGTTCGCCTTCTCGTTTTCCTTTTACATAAAACCACTTAGATTTTAATTTACCATTTTTATAGTATAAATAACTAATTCCTTCCTTTTCTCCTTTGTAATAGTTATCCGAAAAGTTAATTTTACCATCTTCAAAATACAATGTGAGATTTCCATGAGGTTTATCATTGATATAATTTCCTGTGGAATAAATTAAGCCATTATTATAAAAACTAACATTCGGTCCATTAAGTTTTCCTGCTGAATAATTTGATACCTGCAATAAATTATTGTTTTTATCGTATCTTTTCCAAATACCTTCTTTTTTTTGATTCTTATATTGCCCTATTTCACAATCTATTGAGTTGCAATTTTTATTTTGTTTTGTTTTAACATTTGTATTACAGCTAATTATCATGCACATTATTACTAATATACCGATAAATCTATATTTATTAGTTCCCATTTGTTAATTGATTAATTCCATGATTATATCCAGCTTCTATATTTTTTACAAATTGTTTTGAATTCTCCAAAGCTTGATGAAAAAAGGCTTTAGCATCTTTAACAACATCTGTTCCTGTAGCTCCCGTATATAGGGATTTTCCTAATTGTGTTAGAAATCCATTGGGTCCAGCTCCAGCAAATATATTCCCAGAAGCAAATTTTGGCATTTCTCTCAACATCTCTAATGCTCCAATTGCTGCTCCATTTTTTTTATAAGTTTCTCCAATTTCTTTCATTCCTGGTAAAGTTACCAATTTGTTATCAAAACCAGTTTCTTTCGCACGTTCAACCATTGTATTATATACTTCAGGTTGTTCTGCGATATTGATAAAAGTAGTTTTTAGTTTATTTATATACTCATCACCTTTTCCTTCCCAAGCTTTTTTTGTCATCTCAGTACTCTGTTCATTTGTTTGAAATAATTTATTTCCTTTCTCATCAAAGAAAACATTAAAATTATCATTTGTTTTTTTAGTCAACTCAAGTTTTCCTTGATTATTCAATTGCCAATGATCCAAAGGCGCCCTTCCATCTGGATCAACCAATCTAATTGGATTATTCATCACAAAATTATAAGGCGACCAACTTGGGAATTCCTCACTTAAAGGATCTGGAGACATCCAACGTCCTGCAACATCCCCTATAGGTTGTGCATCCGGATCTGTTGTATCACGAATTAATCTCCCTACAATTTGTTGATTTTCGACATGCCAACGAATTGTACCAATCGTTACAATAGTATCTAAATCGTGAACTTCGAGATATTTACCTTTACTTAAAGTAGCAACTGGTGCTTTAGAGCCAAATTTGGTGAATGGATTTCCTGCTCGAATGTTTTTCTCCCGTCTTTCTTTTTCTTCTTTCGATAATTTCTCTTGAGCTATTATTATTCCTGTTGATAACAAAAGTAGCATTAAAAATAGTGTATTTTTCATCATATCATTTTGGCTTTAATTCGTTAGGCTTTTATTTTCGTATTTGTTTCTTTCTGTTTTTAATGATATAAGCCAATCGAGATATTGGCTTTCGGGCATATTTCGATATCCCAGATTATGAATATTCGCATATTCTTTTTCTAGATTTTTAAAAAGTAATTTCTGTTTTTCTGTGTTTGCTTCTTTTTCAATTTGGTTGTAGTGTGTTTCCGCTTTTAAAATTAGGGCTGTAACAAAATTTGGATATTCTTTTAGAGCTGCTTCGCAACATTTCAATACAAAACTGCCATCATTATCAGAGAATTTTGCATTATAATTATCTGCCAAATCAAGTAAGACTAAAGCAATACTTTCATTATTGCTTAAAGCTTTCATATAAACTCCGTTTGCAATGGCATCGATATGAACAAATCCTGACGCCATAATCCAAGCATCTACAGGAAAAATTCCGCTTGTAAGTTCTGTATTGTACCAACCGTCTTTCAGGCTTTGGTGTTTTATATAGACATGATTTGGTGCAAGTGCCAAATTCGCTTCTTCGCCTATTTCTTCTGCAAGAATTTTATACAAATACGGTAGGGAACGACAATTGCCTTTTCGGGTTTCCAATAGTTTTGATACGAACAGATTTTCTCTTGTTTTGTGTCCAAAAACATCATTAAAGTCATAACCAAAGGGTTCATATTTATAAATTTGATTGTTAATATTTAGAGGAATCGTGTCACACATTACCTGAAAAACAGCCGCCCATTTATTGACTTTGTCTTTATCTTTTTCGAGATAAGATAAAAACCGTTCGTTAACCAAAGTCAAACTCAAATCATGGAGAAATTTTATCTGCTTATTTATGTTAAGTGTATCGAGATTTCCATCTAAATAGGCATTTTCAACAGATAAAACTGCTTTCTTAAAACTATAACTCTCTTTGTCTATTGTCATTTTATGGAGCAGAGAATAGCTGTCTTCAAACAGCTTTTCTTGTTTTTGAGCCACAACACAAAAACTATAAATAAAAAATAGCAATAACATAAATATTCTCTGTGTACCCTTATTTGGTTTGCTTAGTATTTTTTGCATGTTTACTCTTTTGTTTTTTTGACAATTAATCCTTTAAATTGTTTTTTGACTGTTTCATTTTCTTGTTTATTTTTAGCTTCTTTTAATGAGCTCAGCCAATTTTCATAAGCTTCGTCAGGCATTGGCTGATAGCCCAGATCATCAATTTTTTTATATTGATTATTGGTCTGATTTAACCATTTTACTGTTATTGGATAGTTCTGTATTTTTTGCAGTTCTTCATTATTTCTTGGATTAATCCCTAATTTTTTTGCGGCATATTCAAATCTGAAAGTGTAAAAATTAGACAGAAGCATATTAGCATTAATACTCTTTGGATAAAGTTTCAAGGCTTGATTTGCAACTTTTTCAACAAATTGATCATATCCGAATTTATGAATGTAACCCATTGCCAGATCTGTGTAAAAGTGAGACAACAACTCTTGTTTCGACAAATTTTTCATGTAGATATGATTTTGGATTGCTTCGGCTTTTATAAATCCGGAGTTTAGAATAAAAGACGAAACTGTAAACATTCCATTAGTCAATTCTATATTATACCATTTCCCTTTTTCATCCTGAAACTTAATGTAGGAATGGTTTGGACTAAGAGCCACATAAGCTTCTGCTCCTATTTCTTCGGCAAGTATTAAATAAAGCAAAGGCATTGAATGACACTGTCCTGTTCCTGTCTTTAAAAGTTTACTCACAAACATTTTCGACCAGTCTTTTTCTCCGCGATAATCTTCAAAATCATATTTAAGCGGGAAATGTTTTTCTTTAAATCCTTTAACTTCGAGTGTCTGCGTAAAGAATTCAAAAAGCATAAAGTTTTTAGCAGTGTTGCTATTTAAATCATATTTTAATTCCTTCATTTTAGCAATCAAAAAATCGCCTGTCTGTTTTATTGCTTTATTATATTCTTCCGTATCAAGTTTGCTTTCATAATAGGCATTCTCAATCTGAAAATTCAGGTCTTTAATAGAATAATTCTCGGGATTTAAAACCATCATTTTATCAAAAATACTTCGATAATATTCTGATCCTTTTTGATTTGAAAAAGTAGGAAGGCTATAATTAACGTTATTTAATTCTCTCGTTTCATTTTCAATTAATCTCAACTCTTCTCTTTGTCTTGTTACTCTCAATTCATTTTCTTGAATCATTCGCTGAGTTTGTAACTGTATAAGATGTTTCTCTTCAGTACGAAAAACATCCAAACCAGGAACTTTAGGAACAGCCATATAAGGATTGGTGTTTACAGGAGTGTAATAATCATGTGGACTTGGTAATCTTACTTGTGCAATTACAATTAATGATGTTTGAAAAAATAATAACATCCAAACAAATTTATTTCTACTAAACATTATGTTTTTTTGCTAAATTTAGATTTATATTTAATAAAAAGTAAATATTATCTTATAATTAACATAATTAAATTGAATCTTTTTCTTATTTTTTAAACATTTTAGACATAAAAAAAGCTGCTTCAAATTTATGAAGCAGCTTTTTTTCATTAATTTTTAATTCGTTTATGAAAACTTCGTTAAATTGTTTAGGATCTTATTTTGTTTTATTATTTCAAACCAAAAAAAACTACAAAATAACGCAGTTAAATCAATACACTCTCGCCCCAGCCTCTACAAAGCTTCTAATCCTGGAACTTTTTGGGTTTAGTTCCGTTACTATTGCATCAATTTTGTCGAGACCACAAACCTGATGCGGCATTTTGCCATTTATTTTATCTGAGGTTGCCAGAACAATAACTTTATCAGAAGCGTTAATCATTTCTTTTTTAATGATCGAAACTTCATATCCCATTTCGGTAAGTCCTTGATTGACATCTAAACTGCTTACGCCAAGAAAGCAAACATCGGCTCTGATTTTAGACAAAACCTGAACTACGTCGATGCCAACGGTTACCATGGCTTTTTTCTGTAGTTTGCCTCCTATAAAAATCAATTCAATGTTAGGATGCTGCGACAATTGCATGGCTATAGGCAAACTATAGGTATATATAGTAGCTGAAAAATCTATTGGAATAAGTTTGCAAAAAGACAAATTGGTGGTTCCTCCGGTCATTATAATCACTTGCCCTTCACTTAAAAACGACAATGCTTTTTGTCCTACTATTATCTTTTTGTCTTCGTTAATAATCGTGATATCAAATACATTATTTGATTTCTCTTTTACAAGAAAGGCCGCTCCATATACTTTATTGATGAGTCCTTTGTTGTGTAATTCATTAAAATCCCTACGTATCGTATCCTCAGAGATGTTCAACTCTAAGGCAAGATCAATCGTATTTATTTTTTCGACATCCTTAAATTTATCCATGATAAATTGATGTCTTTCTTTTTTAAGCATTTTAATTTTTTAACAAATATAAAAATATAATGCATTATCATGCATTATTTAAACATTAATAATTTCAAAACACTTCTATAAAGCTCAAAACAACATTGCAAAACAACAATTAATGCGTTTTTATGCATTTTATTACATTCTATATAAAAATATTGCAAAAAATCGCAATTATTAGAATTAATTCCTATATTTAGGTTTTCTAACCAAACAAATATTTTAAAATGAAAAAACTATTATTTATTTTATTTGGAATTATTTTGTTTGCGCAACCCGTTCTTGCGCAAACAAAAACCGTAACCGGTACAATTACGAGTAGTACTGACGGACTTTCTCTACCAGGAGTATCCATTTTGATTGAAGGAACCTCTAAAAGTACTGTAACCGATCTAGACGGAAAGTTTAGCATATCCGTAAATGAAGGCGAAACACTCGCTTTTACTTTTGTTGGGTTTGCTCCTAAAAAAGTCAAAATTACGTCTGGCACTACTTCCGTTAATCTTAAAATGACCGAAGAACTCAACACGCTTTCTGAAGTTGTTGTTTTGGGTTCGACTGTTCGTGCGACACGTAAAGAACTCGGAAATGCCGTGACAAGTATAAAAGGCGAAGATTTAGTTAAAGCACAACCCGGAGGTCTTTCGACAGCATTACAAGGAAAAATTGCCGGAGCACAGGTTTCTCAAAACTCGGGAGATCCTGCAGGAGGTTTCAGCATTAAACTTAGAGGAACTTCTTCTATTTTAGGTTCTTCTGATCCATTATATGTTATTGACGGAGTGGTTTTAAACAATGCCACAACTAATGTAACTAACCTGAATGTTACGACCGGAAACTCAAATATGCAAATTGGTCAAAACAGATCGGCAGATATTAACCCAAACGACATTCAAAGTGTTGAAGTTTTGAACGGAGGTGCTGCCGCAGCAATATACGGATCAAGAGCTGCAAATGGTGTGGTTTTAATTACAACTAAAAAAGGAGTTGCGGGTGAAACGAGATATACTTTTTCAACCAGTGTAACTTCAAACCAAATCCGCAAAAAACTGGATATGAATATGTCTGACAAACAGTTTGTGAGTACTTCTCCGGCGCTATTCCCAATTCAGGGAAATCCTGCGAGTCCAACTACTGTAACGGTTTTAGGCCGAAATCTTGAAACCAGAACTACAGATGTACAACGCTACGATTATCAGGATGATATTTTTGGAACGGGCGTTGGAACTGATACCTACTTCTCGATGCAAGGCGGAGACGAGAAAACCAAATATTTTGCTTCTCTTGGTTATTTGGTAAACGAAGGAATCGTAAAAAATACCGATTTTAAAAGAGCGGGCGCAAAAGTACGATTGAAACATGATTTCAATTCGAAATTATCAGGAACGATAGGATTAAACTACATAAATTCGAGTTCTAATGAAAAACCGGACGGAAATGTTTTCTGGAGTCCAATTAACGCCATAAACATTACCAATAATATTTATGACATTCATCGAAGAGATGCCAACGGTAATTTATTAGCTGTTGATCCAAACAGGGTAAATCCGCTTTCGATTATAGACGATTTCAAAATCACGCAAAATACAGATCGTATTATTGCAGATTTACAATTGAATTACAATCCTTTTAAAAATTTCAATGCCGATTTGATTTTTGGTATCGACAATTACAATCAAAGAGGAAATGTATTTATTCCGAGATATCCTTATGTGGTGAATCCTGCGTATTATAATGATGGTTATGTTTCTGAAGCGACGAACAGAGTCGTTCAATTTAATAACGATTTGAACTTAAGATATCTTTGGAACATCAACGATAAATGGAAAGCAACAACTTATGGAGGTTACAACGTGCAAACCTATCGTGATAATTTTGTGGCCATCGAAGGCCGTAACTTAAAACCGTTTATTGAAACCATAAATGCGTTTAATACTTTGATTCCGGGTTCTCCAAGTTCTAGCCAGTCCAGATACAATTTATGGGGTTATTATCTTCAGGAAACCGTTGGTTATAAAGACAAACTTTATCTAACAATTGCCGGAAGACAAGATGCATCAACTATTTTCTCAAGCGATAACCGATCTCAGTTTTATCCAAAAGCAAGTGCGAGTTATGTACTTTCTGACGAAAAATTTATGGAAGGCATTCATGATGCTGTAAGTTCGGTTCGTTTTAGAGCTTCCTGGGGAAAATCAGGAAGTTTAACAGCGATTAAACCTTATGCCCGTTTTACCAATTATTCGACCGGAACCCTTTTGGGAAACAGTACTTTTACTATTGAGGGTTTCAAACAAGGAAACTTAGACCTAAAACCGGAACAAAGTGTTACATATGAAGTTGGTGGTGATTTTGGCTTTCTAAAAGATCGCCTGAATTTATCTTTCAGTTATTACAATGCCGATATTGACGATTTGTTATTGCCGGTTCAATTAGCGGCTTCTGAAGGCGCTACAAATACCATTAAAAACATTGGACAAATGAACAATAAAGGGTATGAAATTAATCTGAAATATGATCTTATCAAAAAAGAAAACCTGCATCTTGATGTGTTTGTAAACTATAGCAGCAACAGAAACAAAGTAACAGGATTACCACAAACACGTTTTAAACTGGACAGCAACTTGGCCGGAGCTCCAGTTTTTGTAGAAATGAACAAACCAATCGGAATTTTCTACGGTACTTATTTTGCCCGTAATCCAGATGGAAGTTTATTGTTAACGCCAGACGGATATCCTCAAACTGAAAAAGGTGATGTTAATACCGGAGCGCCACAAAGAGATGCTTCGGGACAACCAACAGGAACTATTTTGAACAAACAAATTGGTAATCCAAATCCGGATTATGTGATTGCGTTTGGAGCCAATCTGAATTACAAAAAATTCGGATTATCAATATTATTTGACGGCGTTCAGGGCGTAGATGTTTTTGATGCCGATTACAGAACCAGACAAGGTGTAGGATCTGGAACATTAGTAACTAAAGAGCTTAACGGAGAATTACCTCGTGGATATATCTGGTCTGTTTATAATGTTGAAGAATTTAGAGTGGTTGACGGAAGTTATCTGAAATTAAGAGAAGTTTCTTTAAACTATTCTTTCGGAAAATTAACCAGTTTCTTCGACGATTTAACCGTTACTGCCAGTGGAAGAAACCTGATTTCATGGGATAATTTCACCAGTTTTGATCCGGAAACCAATTCGGGCGGACAATCTTCGGTTGCGAGATACAATTTCGGAACAGTGCCAATTCCTAGTTCCTATTCATTGGCGGTAAAAGTTCAATTTTAATCAAACAAAAAACATCATGAAAAAAATATTCATCCCTATAGTAGCTTTTACATTGCTTTTTGCAAGTTGTAATGAAGATTATGTAGATCCTACAAAACCATCGTTAGAATTGGTTTTTGGAACCCGAGAAGGAGTTATTGGTGCTGCCAACGGATTACAGCAGCTTTGGAGTATTGACCGTACAAGTCCTATTTACAACACGATTACCGGAAACGGATTTACAACAAAAGAACTTAGATTAATAAATGCCGGAAATGTCGACGAAGGTGAACTTTCTGTTGGTGGCGGTGTACTTTCGACCAAAAACCAAGTTGTAAATAATCTATGGTCACAATGTCTTGTGATTAAATCTGAGTCTCAAAAAGTAATCGATCACGTTGATGTATTAACTTCCGAAAACGAAAAAGCGAGTGTTCTGGTTCATGCCACTATTTTTAAAGCAATGGCGATTACAACTTTGGTACAATATTTTCAAAGTGTTCCATTACAAACAGGAAAAAATGCCTCTTTTAATTCCAGAGCAGAAGTATTAGCCGAAGCTATTAAAATTCTAAAACTTACAGAACCTCTTCTTGACAAAGCAACAGGATTCTCTGGTTTGGTGGCCGGTATTAATTACAAAAATACTGTTTATGCGCTTTTGGCCAGAACATATTTAATGGCGGGAGATTATGATAATGCCATTGCTTATGCTAACTTGGTAGATCTTTCGGCAAAATCTGTATTTGCTTTCGATCAGATTAGTGCGAACCCAATTGCTTATATTTCTATTACAACAAACAATGTCTTTCAACCCGTGGATTTAACCTTGGGACTACCAACAGCTTTAGCGCCTTCAAGTTCTGACGGAAGATTGAATTTCTACATTAAACCGGGTTCAAATCCTACGACTGCAACCGGATTTTTTGATTCGAATACCAAATCAATTCCGCTTTATTTACCTGGCGAAATGATGTTAATCAAAGCCGAAGGATATGCTCGTAAAGATAATTTACCGCAAGCTATCATCGAGTTAAATAAGGTTTTGACCAAAACTGCCGCAGCAGATACGTACGGAATTGGAGCGAATCTTGCCCCATACACCGGGGCCGTAACCAAACCTGCTATTTTAACGGAGATTTACAGAAACCGTTGTATCGAAATGTATATGTCAAGTCTGAAACTGGAAGACAGCAGAAGATTTGAACGTCCGGGCGCAGGAACAGCCGGAGCCGAGAGAAACCGTAACTGGTATCCTTATCCGGATTCCGAAAGAAATAATAATACGAATACTCCACCCGATCCTGCTATCTAAAAATTGTAAAATTGGGTATCATACTACCGTTCGGACATAAATACTACAAATCAATTTTGAACACGAATTTCACAAATTAACACTAATTAGGTTTGTGAAATTAATTTCACAAACTAAGCTAGCCCATTAAAATTTGTGCAAATTAGTGACTCGAGCGATAGCGAACAGACGAAGTAAATTCGTGTTTATAATATTTATGTCCACACGGTAAAAGCATTATAGTATGCCCCAATTTTTATAAAATAACCACAATTTATTTGTAATGAAAAACAAAATACCAGAAACCGAACAAGAATCTTTATACAAAAATTTAGACAAAATGAGCACCAAAGAATTGCTCATCAACATCAATACAGAAGATCAAAAAGTACCACAAATTGTTGAAAAACAAATTCCGAAGATTGAAAAACTGGTCAAAGCAATTGTAAAAAAAATGCAGCTTGGCGGACGTTTATTTTATATTGGAGCCGGAACTTCAGGACGTATCGGGATTTTGGACGCATCTGAATGTCCTCCTACTTTTGGCGTGCCACACGATATGATTATCGGAATTATCGCCGGTGGAGATACTGCCATAAGAAAAGCGGTCGAAAATGCCGAAGATGATACAGAGCAAGCCTGGAAAGATTTGGCAAAACATCAAATCTCAAGTTTAGATTTTATTATAGGAATTGCCGCTTCCGGAAACACGCCGTATGTATTGGGCGGACTTAAAAAAGCAAAAGAAAACAACATTAAAACGGGAAGTATTTCCTGCATTAGCAAAGGATTAATTGCTGAAGTTGCCGATTATCCGATAGAAGTCGTTGTAGGTCCGGAATTTTTAACCGGAAGTACACGTATGAAAGCTGGAACTGCTCAAAAATTAACCTTAAATATGATTTCTACCTCAGTTATGATTAAATTAGGCAGAATTAAAGGCAACAAAATGGTAGACATGCAATTGTCTAACGAAAAATTAGTAAAAAGAGCCATCAAAATGATCATGGAAGAACTCAATATCGAGCATGATCTCGCTGCTGAATTGCTACAAAAACACAAAAGCGTCAGAGCTGTTTTACAAGAAAATAATGCTAAAAGTTAAGAAAAAAACAATGATATTGTGGCGAATAAATTTCTCGCAAAGTCGCAAAGTTTTTGTCATTTCGAGGCACGAGAAATCTCCGCAAGAAGCTCGACAAAGATTGGATTTTCGTTGCGGAGTTGCTTGCGAAGATTTCTCCTTCGTCGAAATGACAATATTATGTTTAAATTTTGATCTAGAAGCTTCAGTACTATGTGTTTAATTAAATTTCGCAGACAAAGTAATTACACCACAAAAATAAAAAAACAATTTCACAACTAATCCGAAACCAAAATGTCTTCAAGCACTATCTTAATTTTTATCATCGTATATTTTGGAATATTAATCCTCATTTCCCAGATCATTAGTAAAAAAGGACAGGACAATGATTCGTTTTTTAAAGCCAATAAAAACTCTAAGTGGTATTTAGTTGCTTTTGGTATGATTGGAACCGCACTTTCCGGAGTCACTTTTATTTCGGTTCCCGGCGAAGTAGGATCACCAAACGGAGAACAGTTCAAGTATTTTCAATTTATATTAGGGAATGCAATTGGGTTTATTATTATCGCCAAAGTGTTGCTTCCACTTTATTACAGAATGAATTTAACGTCCATTTACAGCTATATCGAGCAAAGAATGGGCTTTAATAGTTACAAAACTGCCGCTTCAATTTTTCTGGTAAGCAGAACTATAAGTTCAGCTTTTCGATTGTACTTAGTTGTGATTGTGTTGCAGCGTTATGTTTTTGATTTTTATGGAATTCCGTTTCCTATGACGGTGTTTTTAGCTTTAACTTTAATCTTTTTATACACTTATAAAAGCGGTTTAAAAACAATCATTATTACCGATACTTTACAGACATTTTTCTTAGTTACTTCTGTTTTTATCACAATTTATTTTGTGTGCGATAGTTTAAATCTGAGCGTAATAGAATCTGTTTCAACTATTCGAAAAAGTAATTATTCGCAGGTATTTTTCTTTGATAATTTTTTAACCAGCAAATATCATTTTGTAAAACAAATTCTTGGCGGAATCTTTGTAACCATAGCAATGGTAGGACTCGATCAGGATTTAATGCAAAAAAACCTAAGCTGCAAGAATATCGGCGAAGCACAAAAAAACATGTTTACGTTTACGGGCGTTTTTGTACTGATCAATATTATTTTTCTAAGTTTGGGAGCTTTATTATACATCTATGCAAACAAAAATGGTATTTCAACTCCGCTTGATTTAGTAACAGGAAAACCAAGAACTGATTTACTTTTTCCGGAAATAGCACTGAATCATTTGTCAATTGTTCCGGCTTTTGTTTTCCTTTTAGGAATTATCGCCGCCACTTTTGCCACTACAGATTCGGCGTTGACGGCTTTAACCACTTCTTTCTGTGTTGACTTTATGGGAATGGACAAAACCGAAAACCTTTCGAATACCAACAATATCAAAAGAAGACATTTAATACATTTAGGATTTTCGATATTACTTTTTCTGGTGATTATTGTCTTAAATTCTTTTAATGATAGTTCTGTAGTTGCCTTGATTTTCAAAGCGGCATCTTATACTTACGGACCATTATTAGGTTTATATGCCTTTGGATTATTGCAAAAATCAAGACGCGTAAACGATAAAATAGTGCCTGTAATTTGTATTATTGCACCTATTTTGACTTATTTTGTGAGTGAACATTCGGCTTCCCTTATAGGATATACCTTTGATAATGAACTTATAATCATAAACGGATTATTCACCTACATCGGACTTTATTTTACCAGTAAAACTTCTGAAGAAAAAATCTCTTTTTAAATGAATTTCTATGTAAAATAATCTGATTTTAGCATTTCAATTCAACAGACTTCATAAAATTCAATTTTCATGAACAAAAATATAAGCACACTTTATCAAATTGCACAAAAAGAAACCCGAAAAATCATCGGATTAATGTCAGGAACTTCGCTTGACGGACTCGATATTGCATTATGCGAAATTTCAGGCTCGGGCCAAAATACCGCTGTTAAAGTAACTCAATTTGAAACCATCGATTACTCGGAAGACATAAAAATTGAGATTCGTAAAGTTTTTGCAAAGAAAGAAATTGATTTTCAGCATTTAGTGATGCTCAACGAATGGATTGGTATTTTGCACGCCGAAATGATAAACAGTTTTCTTAAAAAACGTACTATTTCTGCTGACGAAATTGATTTAATTGCTTCACACGGTCAGACGGTTTTGCACGCTCCAAAGTTTTTACACCAACAGGAAAAATTTCCAAACGCTACTTTACAAATTGGCGATGGTGATCATATTGCGGTAAAAACAGGCATTATCACTTTGTCTGATTTTAGGCAAAAACATATTGCAGCAGGTGGCGAAGGCGCTCCGTTGGCGGTTTATGGTGATTATTTTTTGTTTGGGAAAAAGGGCGAAAACCGCATTATGCTTAATATGGGCGGAATTGCCAATTTTACTTTTTTACCCGCTTCCTCAAATGCCGAAGAAACTTTTGTAACCGATACCGGAACCGGAAATACTTTAATTGATCTTTTTACAAAAAAGTATTATCCTGAAAAAAGTTACGACAAAGACGCCGAAATAGCACAACAAGGAACTGTAAATCAAGTATTATTAGACAATCTAAAAGACGATCCGTTTTTCAGCCAGAAATTTCCAAAAACAATTGGTCCGGAACTTTTTAGCGAAGCTTATGCAAAAGCAGCTTTGGCAAAAAGTAATATCGATAATATATCTGCTCCGGATTTATTGGCAACTTTAACCCGTTTTAGTGCCGAAACAATTGCCGAAGCTATTCATTATTCTGTAAAAAATTCAGCTTCCAAACTAGAAGATTTTAAAATTTATATGTCCGGTGGAGGAACACATAATCCATTATTGGTAAAATGGCTAAAAGAATTATTGCCTTGTACTTTTCACAAAACTGATGAACTGGGAATTTCCGGCGATGCCAAAGAAGCCGTTTTGTTTGCCATTCTCGCCAATGAAACTGTAGCAGGAGAAGATTTTAATTTTGGTTCGCATAAAGGAATTCCATCGGTAACAATGGGGAAAATTTCATTACCTAATTAAATAAAATTATTGTGACTAATATTTAAACATATAGAAACATAGATTTATTTCTGTAAAAAAGAAACTCGTTTCTTCACACATAGCTGTTGCATTAATGCTAAGTGAAACGCCTATTATGTGCAAAACAAATCTATCCCGAAGCTTCGGGGCTATGTGTTAAAAATAATTCCAAAAAAACGGATTAAATAAAATAAGAAAATGAAAGATCGGATCATTTCAGTAGATGTTTTAAGAGGACTCACAGTCTTATTAATGACGGTTGTAAATAATCCGGGAAGTTGGGATTATGTTTATCCTATTCTCGATCACGCAAAATGGAATGGCTGCACGCTGGCAGATCTCGTATTTCCTTTTTTTATTCTTGTCGTAGGAATTGCAGTTCCTTTGGCAATGCCAATAAAACAAGACAAATCAGAAAATATCTTAAAAATAATAACACGTTCGCTTCGGATTATTTGCCTCGGATTCTTTTTGTACTTTTTCAACAGCATTTATTTTTTAGGACTGAACGGATTCCCGCTTTTACTTGTACGTTTAGGAATCACATTCGTAGTTGGATACGCTTTAATTGGAGATTTCAATCTGAAAACCAAAACTATTCTAGCCATTAGTCTTTTTATAATTTTTCTGGCGCTGGCTTATGGCGGACATGAAAACTTTAAAGAAGTCAGACTTCCGGGCGTTTTACAGCGTATTGGGATTGTTTATTTCTTTGTTTCGATTATTTATTTAAAAACAACTGTAAAAACTCAAATCATTCTGAGTTCTCTTATTTTGTTTGGATATTGGGCAATAATGGCATTGATTCCTGTTCCCGGAATTGGTTCTTCAAACCTTGAACCAATTACCAATTTAGCTTCGTGGTTAGACAGCATTCTATTAAAAGATCACATGTATATTGCTACCAAAACATGGGACCCTGAAGGCGTTTTGAGTACTTTACCTACTATCGCAAACGGATTAATTGGTTTATTAATTGGACAATTACTTCTGAAACCTTTACCAAAAATAGAAATCGCAAAAAAAATAGGAATCATCAGTATATTATTGATTATCTCAGGATTACTTTGGTCAATCTTTTTCCCAATAAACAAAGCGCTTTGGACAAGTTCTTACGTTTTATTTACTGCCGGAATTGCACTTTTCCTTTTAACCCTGATTTATTATATTGTAGACGTATTGGAACATAAAAAATGGACAAAATTCTTATTGACTTGGGGCGTAAATCCAATGATCGTATTCTTTGTTTCCGGAATATTGCCTCGTGCACTCGCATTAATTAAAATTCAGAACCCGGAAAATATTTCAGATCAAATAAACGTTAGAGATTATGCTTACCAATACTGGATTAGTCCGCTTTTTGAAAATCAAATGATATCGTCCCTTACTTATTCAATATTATATATACTTTTATGGAGTTGTGTATTATGGTATTTTTATAAAAAAGGCATGATTTTTAAGGTATAATATCGACGACAAAACAAAGGGAACTATTCTAAAATTATAATTTCTTATACTCATCTAAAAAAACTATTTTTGGTTTCTGTTAAAAAAGATTGAAATGCATAAAAATCAGCAACTATTATTCTCTATTATATTTTTATTTTTCTTTGGATGGAAATCCAATGCACAGGAAAGAATAATACACCCTAAAAACGAATTTAGAGGTGTATGGATTGCGACCGTCGTAAATATCGACTGGCCCAAAACAGCCATCGATGGTGTTGAGAAAGAAAAAGCAGATTATCTGGAGATTTTAGAAGCTTATAAAAAACTAAATTATAACGCAGTAATTGTTCAGATTAGAAGTGTTGGAGATGCGCTATATCCTTCAGAACTAGCTCCGTGGTCCCGATTTCTGACTGGAAAAGAAGGTCAGGCGCCAAATCCATATTACGATGTATTGGCATGGATGATTGAGGAAGCACATAAACGAGGTTTTGAATTTCATGCGTGGTTAAACCCGTATCGCGCCACTTTTGATCTAAACAAACAACAATTGAGTCCAAATCACGACGTTTTTAAACATCCGGAATGGATGATCGAATATGGCGGAAAAATATATTATGACCCTGCTTTGCCTGAAGTTCAGGAACATTTGACAAAAGTTGTAAAAGAAGTAGTCGACAAATACGATATCGATGCGATTCATTTTGATGATTATTTTTATCCTTATACCGTTCCCGGAAAAACATTTAACGATACAGCATCTTATAAAAAATATGGTGCAGGTTTAAGTCTTGGTGATTGGCGTCGTGCGAATGTAAGCAACTTTGTTCACACGATTTCAACAACCATCAAAACAAGCAAACCTTGGGTACAATTCGGAATAAGTCCGTTTGGAGTTTGGCGTAATAAATCAGTGGATCCTAAAGGTTCTGACACGCAATCAACAGCAAATTACGACGATTTGTATGCCGATCCGGTTTTATGGATGGATCAAAAATGGATTGATTATATTCTGCCTCAATTGTATTGGAGCATGAATAATCCGAGAGCTTCTTATTCGAAATTAGTAAAATGGTGGTCAGAAAACTCTAATAATACAGCGGTTTATATTGGACACGCTTCTTATAAAATCAGAGGTGATGGTGACAAAAGCTGGAACTTTGCGACTGAAATTCCAAATCAGGTTGATTTTGCCAGAAGTTTTAAAAACGTTAGCGGAAGCGCTTATTTCAGTTCTAAATGGTTCATGGATAAAAACTTTGATGTTGTACGCTTGTTAACAGAAAACCAATATAAATATCCGGCACTTCCGGCTGCGGTTCCTAATTTGAAACACATTATAATTGACACACCAACTGTTAATGAATTTCAAAAAGACAGCACTAAATATTCGTTCAATATTAAATCCCCACTAAATACAATAGTGCGCTATATGGTTGTTTATGGAGGCGACAGTATTTCAAAAGTAGATATCAATGACCCTTCTAAAATAATTGAGAAAGTAAACGTTTCTCAAAGCACGGGAACAATTTTATTTTCTGTTTCAGCTGAAAAAATGAATAAGTATAAAGCCTGCGCTGTAACATTTATTGATTATTATGCAAACGAAAGTACTCCAACTGCTATCGACCTAAAAAAGAATTATAAAATCTATTCACCTGCACAACCTAATGAAAACAGATAATAAACCCTGGTATTGGATTCCGCTTCTCAATTTTGCATCTGGTTTGCCATATGCCGTAATTATCTCAGTTTCGGTAATTATGTACAAAAAACTCGGAATCTCTAACAAAGACATCGGTCTTTACACCAGTTTATTATATCTGCCTTGGGTAATCAAACCGTTATGGAGTCCGTTCATTGAGTTAGTGGGAACCAAAAGAAAATGGTTTTTATCGATGCAATTGCTTATTTCGATTGCCTTTTTATTAGTCGGTTTTACAATTCCAACAAGCGGTTTTTTCATGATGACTTTGGCGATCTTTTGGGTTGCCGCTTTTGCTTCGGCTTCGAATGACATTGCCAGCGATGGCTTTTATTTATTGGTTTTACCCGAAGACAAGCAATCTTTTTTTATCGGAATCAGAAGCACCTTTTACAGACTTGCAATGTTGGCCGGAAACGGATTAATCGTTCTATTAGCGGGATATCTCGAACATAAATACGGAGACAATACCAAAGCTTGGTCATATACCATGATTGCTGTTGGTTTGTTAATGACTTTTATAACGGTTTACAATTTTTTCTCAACACCAAAAACCGAAATAAACGCAGGCGAAAAACCTATTGATCATAACAAACAAAGTTTTGCAAGCATTTTTGCAAGTTTCTTCAGGAAAAAACAAATCATTATAGTTCTTTCTTTTATCCTATTATTCAGATTAGGAGAATCGCAATTAATTAAAATGCTGACACCTTTCTTAGTAGACCCAATTAAATATGAATTGGTTGAAACAGGATTAGACGAAGGTCAGACTAAGGCATTAGAATTATACAATTTAAAGGTTAAAAACGGAGAAAAATTATCCGATTCAGAATTACAATCACTTTATTCTAAACTGCCTATTTTAGTGGAAATGAGAGATCAAAAGAAACCACTGGCAGAAGTAGAAAATAAAGATAAAGAAGAATATAAAAATGCAAACAAAGCCAGAATTGACTTTGTAGATCTATTGATTGCTAACAAAGGAAATCAAAAAACAATCAAAAAAGGCGGCATGGGACTTGAGACCGAAGATATCGGTTTGATTTATGGAACTTTTGGACTAATCGCTTTGACATTAGGTGGAATTCTGGGCGGGATTGCAATCTCAAAACAAGGGCTTACAAAATGGATGCTTCCAATGATTTTGACCATGCATTTACCTATAATTGGTTTTATCTTGTTGGCGCATTTTCATCCGGCTTCTATTTATTATATTTATGCCGTTGTAATAATCGAACAGTTTGGTTACGGTTTTGGTTTTGCTGCTTTCATGATGTATTTGATTTATGTAGCTGAGGGAGAATCTAAAACTGCGCATTACGCTCTTGCAACCGGATTTATGGCTATGGGAATGATGTTGCCTGGAATGGTTAGCGGTTATATTCAGGAATATTTAGGCTATGGAAATTTCTTTATTTGGGTATTTCTAGCTACAATTCCAGGTCTTATTTTATCACGTTTTTTAATTTTCCCGAAAGACTTTGGGAAAAAATCTGAAGAAGTTTAACCCCAAATCAAACATCTTAATATGGAAATCAATGAAAATTTGCAGGCCGAACGAAACCTGAAAGCAATTGAATTTGAAAAAGCAGGAGAGATTGAGAAAGCAATTGCATTATACGAAGAAAATATTACCGAAGGTTTTAAAGGAAATCACCCTTATGATCGATTGGCAACAATCTACAAAAACCAAATCGATCTCGACAATGAGATTCGGGTATTAGAAAAAGCCATTATCGTTTACGAAGAAATCACTCTCGAAGACCGACTTGAAGGTTTGCCAAAACTTTTCCGTTTTAAAAACCGACTCGAAAAAGCCTTACATACCAAAACTCAACTTGCCAAACAAAAGAAAAGCAAGTTGAAATAAGTAAATTTATCAAAATAATATCCTTTATTATTTAGTGAAAGCAGTAACTAATTTTTTTTAAATTAAACTTAATTTTCTTTCTACCATTAAGAAATTAAGTAATTTAAGCCAAGCTTTATGAACTTAATAGTTGTAATGGTAAAAAATAGTGGAACTTGTTTTGACATAATTACTAAACTTTTTTTATTTAATCATGGTTACCTTAAAAAGAACAAACTCTGACGATACTGATTTTATAAAACTGGTAGTTTTACTGGATCAGGATTTAGCGATTAGAGACGGAGAAGATCACGCCTTTTACAATCAGTTTAATAAAACCGATAAAATAAAACACGTTGTTGTTTTTTACGAAAATGATATTCCCGTAGGTTGTGGCGCTTTTAGAGAAAAAGAAAGTGACAAAGCCGAAATTAAAAGAATGTTTGTACATCATGATTTTCGAAAAAAAGGAATTGCCTCTCAGGTTTTGGCTGAATTAGAAATTTGGGCAAAAGAAGTAGATTATCCTTATACTATTCTTGAAACCGGCAAAAATCAGCCGGAAGCGATTAATTTATATCAAAAACTCGGTTATACCATAACTCCAAATTATCCGCCTTACGAGAAAATGGATAATAGTGTTTGCATGAAAAAGACTTTATAACAATGAAAATAACAGCTGAAGCATTAAGACAAAAAGTGGGACAATTCTTTTTTCCTGCAGTTTTTATAAACGATACCGAAGAAAACATTCAGGAAACAGAACGTTTAATAAAAGAACACAACATTGGCGGATTGACTTTTTTTCATAGTCGTGCCAGTGCTGCAACGAATTATGAAAGCAAGAAAAAAGTTGTTTTTAATGACGACAGCTATCAAAGAATTAAAGACTTAATTGTTCGTTACCAAAAAGCCGCTTCTACTCCACTTTTAATCAGTATTGATGCAGAATGGGGTTTGGCGATGCGTATCGAAAAAACACCACAATATCCGTATGCAATCACACTTGGTGCTTTGCCGGAAAACAAATCGGCTTTAGTTTATGAAGTTGGAAAACAAATTGGTTTAGATTTAAAAGCTGCCGGAATTCATTATAATTTATCGCCTTTGGCAGACATTAATAACAACCCAAATAATCCCGTTATTGGCTATCGTTCTTTTGGTGAAAACAAAGAAAAAGTCGCCAATTTTGCTATGGAATATTTAAAAGGAATGTCTGAAGTTGGAATTTTAGGCTGTCTGAAACACTTTCCCGGACACGGAAACACAAACGTTGATTCGCATTTAGGATTACCGGTTTTAAAAGAAACTCTCAAAGAATTATTAGACAATGAATTATATCCTTTCATTAAAGGAATAGAAAATAATGTAGATTCTATTATGATCGGGCATTTAGCAGTTCCGAGTTTGAACGACGGAAAAGATACATCGGCTACTTTATCAAAACCTATTATCGAAAACCTTTTACGCAAGCAATTGGGTTATGACGGCTTGGTTATTTCTGATGCATTGAATATGCACAGCGTTTCAAAATTGTACGAAACAAAAGGTGAATTGGAATGGGAAGCTTTCAACGCCGGAAATGATGTTTTATGTTTTGCCGAAAATGTTCCGGAAGGAATTCAAGCGATTCTAAAAAATGCTTCGCCCGAAAGAATCGAAGAAAGTTTCAACAGAATCATGAAAGCCAAAGAAAAAGTTGGAATTATTTCTAATCTCAATTTTACTTCCGGAGAATTAAATTTCGAAAAAACAGCAGCATTGAATCTTGAAATTGCTCAAAATTCAATCACAAAAATCATTGATAATTCAAATACAACTTTAGCTTTTGATGCTCAAAAAAGCAATCAATTAGCCAAATTGAGTTTATATAAAAATGCCGAAAACACATTCTTCAAAACCTTAAATTCAGAATTAAAATCTCCCGAATTTGTTTTTGAAAATTTAGAAGTTTCCGATATTTCTTCAATCGAAAGAGAACTTCAAAATTTCGAAACCATAATCATTTCGTTGTTTGTTCCGAAAGCAAAACCAATGAACAATTTCGAAATTAATAATGAAGTTTTAGATTTACTTTCTGAGTTGCTTCAAACCAAAAAATGCATCGTTTATGTTTTCGGAAATCCGTACGTTTTGCCAATAATTCCGAATCTTTCAAAGGCTTCAGGATTAATTCAAGTATATCAGGATTTTGAAGAATTTCAAAAAGTTGCAGGAATTCAATTTTTAGAAAACAACAATTGCAACGGAAGCCTACCTGTAAATACTGAAATTCAATAAGTTACAAAAAAACTATCGCAACTCATAACTAAATACTATTACTTAATAAGTTTTTATAATTACATCTTATTGTAAGTAAGTCCACTTATACCCTACTTTTGCACCAGAAATAAATTTTTAACTTTAAAACGAAAAATATGTCTTTAGTAGGAAAAAAATTCCCAAGTATTGCAGTAGATGCTATTTCAGAAATGGGTGATAACTTAAAAATCAACATCCTTGAGGAAGCAGTAAACAACAACAAAAAAGTATTATTGTTTTGGTATCCAAAAGATTTCACTTTTGTATGTCCAACTGAACTACACGCCTTTCAAGCTGCATTACCTGAATTTGAAAAAAGAAATACTATCGTAATCGGAGCTTCATGTGATACAAACGAAGTTCACTTTGCTTGGTTAAACACTCCAAAAAACAACGGTGGAATCGAAGGTGTAACTTACCCAATTTTAGCTGATACAAACCGTAACTTGGCTAACATTTTAGGTATCCTTGATATCGAATCTACAGAATACAGCGAAGAAACTGACTCAGTTATCATCGAAGGTTCAAACGTAACTTACAGAGCTACTTACCTTATTGACGAAACTGGAAAAATCTTCCACGAAAGTGTTAACGATATGCCATTAGGTCGTAACGTAAACGAATACTTACGTATGGTTGATGCTTATACTCACATTCAAACTAAAGGTGAAGTTTGTCCTGCAAACTGGGAAGCTGGTAAAGAAGCTATGTCTGCTGACAGATTAAGTACTGCTGAGTATTTGAGCGCAAACTAATTTTTTTTAAGGTTCTGAGGTTCTAAGTCACTAAGTCTCTAAGGTTTAAACTTGCCTCTTCCAGAATCTTAACATATTACAATCTCTAAATAAAAAGTCACAAGGTTCTAAGAGCAAAACTTAGCATCTTAGAACCTTAGCGACTTAGACACTTAAAAAAGAAAACATGTTAATCGACTTAAACGAAGATACGTTAGCAGATTTAGTTGCTAAAAACGAAAAAGTAGTAGTACAATATTCAGCTTCATGGTGTGGAAATTGCCGTATTATGAAACCAAAATTCAAAAAATTAGCAACAGAAAACGAAGCTATCACTTTTGTTTTGGTTGATGCTGAAAATTCTCCGGAATCAAGAAAATTAGCCAACGTAAGCAACTTGCCTACTTTTGCAACTTTCGTAAACGGACAATTGGTTGGTGAAACTCAAACCAACAAACAAGAAGTTTTAATCGACTTGGTAAACGCAATTGCATAATGAGATTAGTTAGACTGGCTTAGATTTTTAGACTTCTTAGATGTTGTCTAAATTTAAAAAAATCTAAGAAGTCTGAGAATGTCTAAAAATCTAAGAAATCTAAATATGAAATTACCTGTAATAAAGCAATTAACCCAATTTATCGAAGAAAACGATCAGGATTATATCATTGAAACGATTGAAGTTCTGGAAGCGATGACTGAAATTCCGTCTCTAAAAGATGAAGAATTAGATGTAATTGGCGAATTAATTTCAAATATGTACGGTGCGCTTGAAGTACACAAAATGGTAGTTCAGGGCACAGACAAAAAAGAAGCTTTAAATGCGTTCATGAAACGTGTTTTAGGTTCTATCGATAAATAAATCGATCTCTTTTTCAGAGAAAAAACAAAAAAACATGACTTAAAAACGCTTTCATTCCAAGAGAGCGTTTTTTTTATGCACAATAATTATACTTTGGGCAAGCCACCATTAGAAAAAGAGGCTAACATACTTTGCGCTTATTCGCCCCTTTCCCTAATGCTGTCGGGCTATCCGCGCTACTTCGGTAGCTTTCTCCTATCCCTCTCGCGAGCGGTTTTTAGAATTCAGTCTCGATTTTCAACAAGAAACCAGCGAAAATCCATTCAAATCCTTGTCATCCGCGTGCCATTTCTACACAAACCTTAAGAAAATTACTAAGTTTCCAGCAAAGATAAATCACAACATTAATAACATAAATTCTCTAATTATTCGTTATCTTAAAACTAGCCTAATTCTGATCATAACCCATAACAAATACTTTTAGATTCAAATATTAATCCTTACTTTTGAACCTCATTAATTTAAACAAAAATCATGGCTTCAATAACATTAGGAGGAAATCCAATTCATACTTCAGGCGAACTACCAACAGTTGGATCGCAACTTGCTGATTTCAAATTAGTACAAAACGATTTATCAATTGCTTCATTAAGCGATTTCGCTGGAAAAAAATTAGTTTTAAACATTTTCCCAAGTATCGATACAGGAACTTGTGCAACTTCTGTTAGAAAATTCAACGAAAGTGCAAGCAACTTAGAGAACACTACAGTTTTATGTATTTCAAGAGATTTACCTTTTGCTCAAAAACGCTTTTGTGGTGCCGAAGGATTAGCAAATGTTGTAAACTTATCTGATTTTCAAGAAGGTACATTTGGTAAAACAAATGGTTTAGAAATCACTGACGGACCTTTAGCCGGTTTACATTCAAGAGCAATCATTGTAGTTGACGCTAATGGAAAAATCACACATACAGAACAAGTTGCTGAAATTGCAAACGAACCAAATTACGAAGCAGCTTTAGCAGCACTATAATACCAATAAATGGAATTTCAAAAAGATAACACCTTTGTTACAGGCCGATTAAAAAGCATGACTTATGCTTTTAACGGCGCTGTAAAACTTATTAAAACAGAGCACAGCATTATGGTTCAATTCTCATTGGGAATTGCAATGACCATTGCTGGTTTTTATTTTCATATTACTCAAATCGAATGGCTTTGTCAAACCTTAGCAATCGGTTTAGTTTTAAGTGTTGAAGGACTGAATACAGCTGTAGAAAAAATAGCTGATTTTATTCATCCTGATTACAGCAAACGAATCGGATTTATAAAAGATATTGCAGCTGGAGCGGTATTTTTTGCTGCAATGACGGCAATAGCAATAGGCTTGATTATTTATATACCAAAATTTATATAGGCAATAGGAACCCCAATAATGGCAAAAACAACAAAAAAAGAAACTTTAGACAAAAAAAACGAACCAAAAGCTGAGACGATAAAGTCCTGGAAATTAACCAAACAACAAAAGTTTGTTTTGGGATGCCTTTTGATACTCTTTTCAGTTGCATTATTAGTAGCATTCATTTCTTTTTATGTCAACGGACAATGGCAATCTGACCAAAGTGCGGTTAGCCAGCTTGGCGATCGCTCAGAAGTTGTAGAAAACTGGCTCGGAAAATTCGGAGCTTTTCTTGCTGATTTGATCGTGTACAGAGGATTCGGAATTGCTTCTTTTGTATTAGTACGTTTATTTTTCCTTACCGGAATGTTTTTAGCATTAGAATTATCTTTAAAAAAGCTGAAAAACATCTGGTTTTGGGACTTATTTGCTATTATTATTGTTTCTGTTCTATTTGGATTTTTCGCCACTTCAGCTCCTGAACTTGGCGGAACAATTGGTTATGAACTGAATTTATTTCTTCAGGATTACATCGGAAAAACAGGAACTTTATTGACCTTACTTTTCGGATTAATTGTTTATCTCATTTTCAAAATCAAATTATCTCCGGAAAAAATTCAATCTTACTTTGATTCTACTAAAAAAGAATTCAACTCTGAATTAAATTCTATCAAAACACCTCAGCAACCTGAAAGTGCTTACAATCTGGAAGAATTTGCAATTGAGGAAGATCCTGAATTAGACAACATTCATTTAAAATCTGATGTTAGTCAATTCGAAATCAACAAAGAGGCTTTAAAACCAACTATTTCTAATTCATCAGAAATCGATTTGAATCCGGTTATAAAACCAGTTCAAATGGATATCAATCCGGTAATAACGACAGCTCCGGTCCATACCGAAGAATTTGTTATTGAAAAAGCGGAAGAAGAAGATATTATCGAAGAAAATCTGGCTTCTCGCCTTGTTGCTGATTTTGGATTGTTTGATCCAACTTTAGATTTATCCAATTATAAATTCCCTACAATCGATTTATTAAAAGAATATTCGACTGGCGGAATTACGATTAATCAGGAAGAATTAGAAGAAAATAAAAATAAGATTGTAGATACACTTCGTAACTACAAAATTGAAATTGCACAAATTAAAGCAACCGTTGGTCCATCGGTAACTTTATACGAAATTGTACCGGAAGCGGGGATCAGAATTTCTAAAATAAAAAGCTTAGAAGATGATATCGCTTTGTCACTTTCAGCATTAGGAATTCGTATTATTGCACCAATTCCAGGAAAGGGAACTATTGGTATCGAGGTTCCGAACAAGAATCCAACTATGGTTTCTATGAAAAGTGTTATTGGATCTGCGAAATTCCAGGAAGCTGAAATGGAATTACCAATTGCTTTAGGAAAAACAATTTCGAACGAAACTTTTGTTGTTGATTTAGCCAAAATGCCTCACTTATTGATGGCGGGAGCTACAGGACAAGGAAAATCTGTTGGTTTGAATGCTGTTTTGACCTCTCTTTTATACAAAAAACATCCTGCCGAAGTGAAATTCGTTTTGGTGGATCCGAAAAAAGTAGAGCTTACTCTTTTTAATAAAATAGAAAGACATTATTTAGCCAAACTTCCAGATACTGAAGATGCTATTATTACAGACAATGCAAAAGTAGTTAACACATTAAACTCACTTTGTGTTGAAATGGACAACCGTTATTCTTTACTAAAAGATGCGATGGTTCGCAATATAAAAGAATACAATGATAAATTTAAAGCGCGAAAATTAAATCCGGAAGCCGGACATAGATTCTTACCTTATATTATATTAGTTGTCGATGAGTTCGCCGATTTGATTATGACTGCCGGTAAAGAAGTCGAAATTCCTATTGCGCGTTTAGCGCAGTTGGCGCGTGCGATTGGTATTCACTTGATTATCGCAACACAAAGACCATCTGTAAATGTTATTACAGGTTTGATTAAAGCGAATTTCCCTGCGAGAATTGCTTTTAGAGTAACGTCAAAAATTGACTCGAGAACTATTCTTGACACACAAGGTGCCGATCAGTTAATTGGTCGTGGAGATTTATTATATACCAACGGAAACGATGTTGTACGTGTACAATGTGCATTTATCGACACTCCTGAGGTCGAAAAAATTACGGATTTTATTGGTTCGCAAAAAGCTTATGCCACAGCTTATTTGCTTCCAGAGTTTGTTGGAGAAGAAACTGGCATTAATCTTGATATGGATATTTCCGACAGAGATACCTTATTTAGAGAAGCTGCTGAGATTATTGTCAACGCACAACAAGGTTCAGCTTCATTATTGCAAAGAAAATTAAAATTAGGATACAACAGAGCCGGTCGTTTGATCGATCAGCTGGAAGCAGCTGGAATTGTTGGCCCATTTGAAGGCAGTAAAGCACGAAGTGTGAACATATCTGATTTAAGTGCTCTTGATCAATTTTTTAATAATGAACAAAATTAATCCAATCATGAAAACAAAAATTCAAGAAATCAACCACAATTCTATCGCAAACATGACTAAAAAGTGTCTTCAAATGGCAATTATTTTGCTTTTGAGCTTCACTTCTATTCAAGCTCAGGATAAAAAAGCGAAAGATTTATTGAACGAAGTGACTTCTAAAATAAAAAGCTACGACAACATTGTTATCGATTTTAAGTATTCTTTGAATAATGCCAAAGAAAACATTAATCAGGACAGCAAAGGAAATGTAACCATGAAAGGCAATCAATATGTATTGAATTTTATGGGCGTAACTAAAATATTTGACGGGCAAAAAACATACACTATAAATCCTGAAGACGAAGAAGTTACTGTTTCTAAAGTAAACGAAAAAGATGATAGCGCTATTACGCCTTCAAAGATGCTTACTTTCTTCAATTCCGGATACAAATACAACATGGACATTGTTCAAAATGTTAAAGGAAGAAAAATTCAATATATCAAATTAGCCCCTACAAGTACAAAAGATCAAAGAAAAGAGATTCTTTTAGGCATTGATGTACAAACAAAACACATCTATAATTTGATTGAAACTGGAAAAAACGGAACAAAAACAACTTTAACCGTTAATTCTTTTAAAACCAATCAGCCTTTATCAAAAAATCAATTTACATTTGTAGCGAGCAAATATCCAAAGTACTACATCAATAAATTAGATTAATTCAAGGTTGAAAATTTTAGACAAATACTTACTAAAAACATTCTTACTTACATTTACTACGGTATTTGTAATCCTTTTTTTCATATTCATACTTCAAACCGTATGGCTTTTTATCGCAGAACTTGCGGGTAAAGACCTCGATTTGATATTGGTTTTAAAATTCCTTTTATTCTCAATGCCGAGAATTATTCCGCTTGTTTTACCACTATCGGTTTTATTGGCATCGATTATGACTTTTGGAAATTTAGCCGAGAATTACGAATTCGCCGCAATGAAATCTTCCGGGATTTCATTGCAGAGAGCGATGCGGGTTTTAATTATTTTCATCTTCTTTTTGAGTATCGTAGCGTTTTGGTTCGCCAATAACGTAATTCCGTATGCTGAATACAAATTTACAAACTTCAGAAAAAACATAGCTCAGGCAAAACCTGCTATGGCAATTGCCGAAGGTCAGTTTAATGATGTCGGCTTTTATAACATTAAGGTTAACAAAAAATCCGGCGAAAACGGAAATGTTTTAACCGGAGTTACCATTCACGAGAAGCCCAATAATATGGGGGAAAACAAAACCGTTATCAAAGCCAAAAATGGTAAACTAATTAGTAACGAAAAATCCAGTATCTTAAAACTAGTCTTAAATGACGGATATTACTACCAAGATGTTACTCCAAAAAAATATGAAGATCGTTCTAAACTCCCTTTTATAAAAGGCAAGTTTAAAAAGCAGATCATCAACATCGATTTATCTGAATTAAACAAAGTCGATGACGACAAAGAAAGCATAAGTGGTACAAACGCAATGTTAAACGTTAACGAATTGCGCTATACTCTGGACTCTTTGAATAAAAACCTGAATAATGAAATTCTGTCGTTTTCAGAAAACATCAATCAACGTGTTGGTATTAGAAAATCTGCAATACCCGTAAAAGCAGATACAGCTAAAAAGAAAAAACCGCTTCCAAATGATCTTTTGTCTCTGTACAAAAACAAACAAAAGGCAGAAATCTTAAGAATGGCCAGCAGCAATGTGACCAGCAATATTTATTCTATTGAATCAACTCAAAAAGATTTAAAAGATAAACAACGAGAAATCAACAAACATTTAAGTGCTCTTTACGAGAAGTTCGTAATTGCTTTTGCGTGCTTTTTAATGTTTTTTATTGGTGCTCCATTAGGTGCTATTATTCGCAAAGGAGGACTTGGTTTACCAATTGTTTTTGCCGTTTTAATCTTTATTACATTTCATTTCATTAATACTTTTGGAAAAAGACTTTCACAAGAAGGTGGTATGACTCCATTTATGGGCTCATGGATGTCGTCTTTTGTACTATTACCATTAGCTGTATTATTAACTTATCGCGCGACAAACGATAACGGATTAATCAATTTTGATGCAATTATAACCCCAATATCGCAACTAATTCAAAAAATTTCCGAGCGATTTTTTCCCGCTCAAAATCAACAATAATTATGTCAACAACAAAAATACAACTGAATACCATTGAAGAAGCTATAGAAGATATTCGTCAAGGTAAAGTAATCATTGTAGTCGATGATGAAGATCGTGAAAACGAAGGTGATTTTTTGGCTGCAGCCGAAAAAGTAACTCCGGAAATGATCAATTTTATGGCTACTCACGGACGCGGTTTAATTTGTGCTCCGCTAACAGAAAGTCGTTGTAAGGAATTGGATTTAAGACCGATGGTCTCAAATAATACAGATCATATGGAAACTGCTTTTACAGTATCTGTAGATTTAAAAGGCCATGGAGTAACTACCGGAATTTCTGCAGCTGACAGATCTAAAACTGTATTAGCGTTGACAGATCCAAATATTAAGCCACATGAATTAGCAAGACCCGGACATATCTTTCCTTTGGTAGCTAAGCAAGGTGGTGTTTTAAGACGAACTGGTCACACAGAAGCTGCAATTGATTTTGCAAGATTAGCAGGGTTTAAATCTGCGGGGGTGATCTGCGAAATCCTAAATGAAGACGGAACTATGTCTCGTTTACCTGAATTGGTAAAAGTGGCAAAGAAATTCAATCTTAAATTAGTTTCTATCGAAGACCTGGTTGCTTACAGAATGCAACACGATAGTTTGATTGTTAAAAAAGAAGATTTTGATATCGAGACTCGTTTTGGAACTTTTAGACTAAGAGCTTACGAGCAAACTACCAATAAACAAATTCATATTGCTTTAACTAAAGGAACATGGAATCTTGGAGACCCAATCTTAACCAGAATCCACTCTTCTCAGGTAAATAATGACTTATTAGGTACTTTAACCAACAATGCTGAACAACAATTAGACGGCATGTTTAAAGTTATTAATGAAAACGGAAAAGGTGCCGTAATTTTCATCAATCAGGATATGCAGGCAGTAAACTTACTAAGTCGTATTTCTGAACTGAAAGCTTTACAGGCTGAAGGAACAATGAAAGCTCCAAAAGTAATCATTGACAGTAAAGATTACGGGATTGGTGCTCAAATTTTGCACGATATCGACATTTCTAAAATTAGATTGGTATCAAATACGGAACAAACAAAACGTGTTGGGATGATTGGATACGGACTTGAAATAACTGAATACGTAAGCTATTAATATGGGAACATTAGAAGAGAGAATTGTAAAATCTGAGACGCATATATTCAAAGCGGTTTTTCCGAGTACTACGAATCATTATGATACTTTATTTGGAGGAACTGCACTTCATTTGATGGACGAAGTAGCTTTTATTTGTGCTACAAGATTCAGCAGAAAAAAAGTAGTGACTATTTCTACAGGTCAAATTGATTTTAAAAAAGCAATTCCAGCCGGAACTTTAATCGAGTTAGTAGCTAAAGTTATGAGTGTGGGAAGAACAAGTTGCAAAATTCACGTGGATATTTTCATGGAACAAATGTATACAGAGCTTCGCGAAACGGTAGTTTCAGGAACTTTTTCGTTTGTTGCGGTTGACGAAAACAAAAAACCAGTGCCAATTTTAGATCCTTTGGAGTAATTTTTTCAAAATCTATTTTTCGGAAATACTGATAATTAGACACTTAAAAATTAACTTAAAAAAAGCGTTGAAAAAGTTTTTATAATCGAAAAAGCACACTATATTTGCACTCGCAATCAGCAAATGATCGCAACATACTGGAGAAATGGCAGAGCGGTCGAATGCGGCAGTCTTGAAAACTGTTGACTGTAACAGGTCCGGGGGTTCGAATCCCTCTTTCTCCGCTGAACCTGAAACCCTTAACTTTGTTAAGGGTTTCTTTTTTTTATTATACAATTTTCTTTGTAAATAGTTCCAAAAAAATTTTTACAATCAAAAAAACCCCTTATATTTGCACTCGCAATCAGCAAATGATTGCAACATACTGGAGAAATGGCAGAGCGGTCGAATGCGGCAGTCTTGAAAACTGTTGACTGTAACAGGTCCGGGGGTTCGAATCCCTCTTTCTCCGCTGAAGGCTAAAAAAGAGACTTCTCAAAGTTTTCAAAAAAGGCCAAAAAGAGCGGTAAACCGTGCAAATCAAACGATTTGCACGGTTTTTTCTTTAATACCGCTTTTCAATATTTATAAAAACAATCAAAATCTTTGTGGCACATTCGTGGCACAAGATAACTTACCAAACCTAAAGCTCATAAAAACTAGGGACTCACAAGTTTAGGTTCGAAACTTTATAATCTGGCAGAATCAAAACATTATCGCCATATTTATCCTTAAAATCTGAAATGCTATCAATATCCCTTGCAGCAGTGACTACTCTATCTCCTCGCTGGAGTACAGCTTCGGCCCGTACTCTTCCAAACTCTCGGATCAACACGAAAACCTGTGGAGCAGCAAAAATTAAGCATAAATATTGGTTAATCTAAAAAGGAAGAATTCTACATTTTTAACACCTCTGAATTTTGATCTAAATGCTTTTATTTTAGCAT
>Ga0163161_10000086_pt1 | contig 92304 bp, 80 predicted proteins | sample S45metaG_FD_129847 | JGI IMG/M metagenome (GOLD analysis project Ga0163161, IMG submission 129847) | Switchgrass rhizosphere microbial communities from Kellogg Biological Station, Michigan, USA - S4-5 metaG | ecosystem: Host-associated > Plants > Roots > Rhizosphere > Soil | place: USA... | reverse complement strand
GAGCGCGACGCTTTGTCGTTATCGGCAGGACGCTGCAGACCCTTACACACAGAGTTGATTTTTTACCGCTGGGTTGGCTGCACATACGCCGTGATCAGCGGCATATCCCTGCCCGCATCGCGTTTCAGCCATTCGGCCGGAGGCCAGCCCACCACGTTGAGAAAGGTTCTGGAGAAAGACGCTTGCGAGCTGTAGCCGACCGAGGCGGCGATCACTTTGATCTGCACCCCGTCACGGAGCATGTCCTGGGCCACTTTCATTCGCCAGGCGGTGACGTAGCCCATCGGTGAAATGTCCATGATCTGGGTGAAGCAGGCCGAGAATTTCGACCGGGACATATTCGCCAGGCCAGCAAGCTTCTCCACTGTCCAGAGCGCCTCAGGTTCCTGGTGGATCCGGTTGAACACCGCACCCAGGCGCCCGTCCTGAAGGGCATACAGCAGACCGCTGGAAATCTTTTGCTCGATGACTGCATGCCGCACCAACACCACGAACATGTATTCGAGCAGCAGATTGAGCGCCTTGGCTCTGCCGGGGGCCTGATCCTGGAATTCGGCGAGCAGGGCGCCGATCACGGGGGTGAGGTTCTCCAGTTCCTTGAACGGGAAAACCAGTGTTTCCTTCAGGCCTAGGGGGAAGGGGTGCAGGGTGTTGCGCCCGAACTGGAACGAGGTGACGCCGAGCGCGAAAAACTTGGGCGCTGGTGCGAGGTAAATGGAGTTTAGGTTTGTTGCGTATTGCTTCGTCCGCTTTAAGCACGAACATAAGTGCAGTGAGGGAGCGAGCCCCCTCACTACTGCGCCTGGCTGCTACCCAGGATTGTGGTTATCCAGTACGCGATTGACCGCTAACTCCCCCAACATGATGACCCGTTGCAGCACCAGCATCGTTTGGCGTCGTGGGCCGTCCGTTAAGTCGGTGAGATCGTTGACTATGGCGCTGGCTGCTGCCAACGATTCGCAGGCCTCGACGAGCAACGTTTCGTCATCCACCGCTGCGTCGATGGTGAAAATGGTGCTGGGCTTGCGGGGCGGTATCTGCGTTTTCGACGCCCCGGGGTCGAGGTAGAAGCTGAGTGCGCGGTCGGCCGCCTCTTTCATTTTCTTGGGGTCAAGATCGAGAAAGGCGTCGTAGGGTAGCGGACTGGTATTCGGGGGATTAGGTGTAACTTTGAACATAGTTGCTTTCTCTCATAGTGAGGCGGCAACCATCTCGCTACTAAACAAGAGGGTGGCAGCTGTGCGCGAGTTAGTAGACCGGATAAGCAACAAAAAACCGGCGCGCCCTAGGGCGCCAAGCGCACAGCCACCATGAAGAACAGGCGAATGCCTGTCTGGATGATACTTGTGCAACCGTTATCGCTTAATCCGGGCTACTAAACCCGACCACTGATGGGCAGTGGTAGGGAAACAATAGAGGCCAGGGGCAAGGCGCACAAGCCGGCGGATTCTGGCTTAACCGTAGGCAACGACGCAAGTCGTTGTAGCCTCTTATGACGTAACACTGAGTGTCCTTAAACGTTCTCGCAAAATCTGTTTAACTGCGGCAAAAGCCGATCGACATCCAACCCAGCGTCTTTGCCGCGACTTCGGTCACATGTTGCGTATTGCTTCGTCGTCTTTCAGCACGAACTCAAGCCCGATGCCCACGCCCTTCAGTACCTCGGTTACGCGATCAATGAAGAACTCGCCTTGCTCGGGTAACTCGTACAGGCCATTGATACGGATCTTCGGATTTTTGCCTTTGGCCGGTGGATAGCTTTCCAGCAATTCACCGCTCTCAATGAAGGCTATGTAGGTGTTGATTTTCTCTTGAAGCAATAGCAGGTGCTCGCCCTCTTGGGCCTTGTCGCCCCATTCAAGGTGGTCGGTGATGACCAGCACCACGTCATCGGGCTCCCACTCGGGTACTGCAATAATATCGACAACGTTCGTTTCTGCGATGGACATGTCTGCGCCTTCAGAAGGGCGGTCAGCTTGCAGATGACGTCGCCCCTGTCACTCGTTGCTTTTTTCTTTGTCCGCTTTAAGCACGAACTCGAATCCAATACCCACTTCCTTCAACGTCTCGGCAACGCGATCAATGAATATCTCGCCTTGCTCGGGTAGTTCGTATTTGCCGTGAACACGGATGACAGGCGATTTGCCCAGCGCGCCGGGAATCTCTGTGTACATTTCACCGCTTTCGATGAAGGCGATGTAGGTGTTGATCTTCTCTTGAAGCAACAGCAGGTGCTCGCCTTGTTGGGCTTTGTCGCCCCATTCGAGATGATCAGAGATGCCGAGAATTATCTTGCTGTTGTCCCATTTTGGGATGCCCCACATATCAATGATTTTGGCGTCTGCTACTGACATGACAGCTCCTTTAATTGCGTTAGTTTTGCGGCGGTCGCAAGATTTCTACTCGGGTCGGCGGGATTGTAGTGCCGCCGGGGAAACCGGGTTTACCTTTGCCGACAATGCGCCCACCGCTCTGTTCGATTTCCGGGAATGCCTGCTTTTGATTGCGCGTCAGTGGTGCGGTGTCGGAGGCTTTGCATTCGACGCAGGCGATATCGCCATTGGCGTCTCTACCGATCATATCGAGGCGGGTTCGGGTACCGCTCTCTGTTTTGATTGTGACCTGTTGACCTGATTCTTCCATTTCTTCGGAAAACCCTTCGTAGGATTCTTCCTCAAACGCAGCGCCAGCCACCTTGTTTTTCTCTAGCTGCGTGCTGAGCACGATGTAGATGGGCTGAATGCCCGACTGAGGGAACCAGATGATTGCATCCTGGAACTCTGGAGGATGCGCTGGGTTTTCCAGCAGCGTGTCAGATTGCGGCGTGGGTGGGTACACCCATACGGGGGGTAATTGTGGCGCGCCTTCGAGTGCCGGAATACCCAGGACACCGTCTGGGCTTGCTGCTGGTGTCCAGGTAAGGCCAATGCCGTTGCCTAGGTCAGCAATGTATTTCTCGCCGTCCTTATCCGCCTTGATGACAGGGACCTTTTCCCAGTCCTTTTTGCCACCGGTGTAGAACCCGTAAGCGTTAACGGAACCATCGGGCAAGGTCTTTACGTTGATGCGGACGCGTGTACGGCCCGCTTCAAGCGTTGCGTACTGTTCGTCTTTGTAGAAGGCACTGTCGGGTGCAAGGCTGGTGTTGGGCATTAACAGGGCAACGGTGCCTACGGCAGCCCCCGCCGCCACAGTGCCAGCCCCGGCCAACAAATTGAGTGCCAGTGAGCCGCCCAGCCGCTGGGCAATGGCGCTACCGGTTGCGGAGCCGCCTACCAGTTGGAGTGAGGTGCCTTGGGCGGTGATTGCAGCCCCAGTGCCCAACACGGCCCATAGTCCGTAGTCGGCCAGCTTTTCAACGGGCACAAACCCTGCCGGGTTGGTGTGATTGATTTCGCCGTCCGACAGGTTGCAACTTTTGGCGAAGACACAGCCTAGCGGGTCAGGCGTTGCGTCTGGCTTGGGCGGGAGGTCTTTGTATTGCGCCCAGTGCTGAGCGCTAGTATCGACGGGTTCGACGCCGCTGTTGCGAAAACCCTTGGGCGGGTTGGGTACGTAGCCACTCAATCCTTGATTCCTTGTCCTGATCCTTTGAACGGGGCGCAGGGTGACAGGTGGGGTTTTGGGTGGCAATGAGTGGCACTTTGACTCTATATGGTGATGTCCACACTTTAGGCGTTACCTTTACTTCCTAATCGAGTGGTGCGTTGGGCTCGAAGCAGATCGAAACTAAGTCTAAATGTCAGTAAAAAGGTAACGCTCAAGAAACTCCCCGTGCTCCTCAGAAACGATTGAGAAATGACTGCCGTCTATTAGCCAACCGGAAACAGGTGGAATATTCGCCCATGGCGGCGGTCATGGGTTTTCATTAGGATTTGGATCGAGGATAAAGGGAATCAATGCCTTAGTGGGCAATTTCCTTCTATTTTTGGATTTTTTTTTCTCTTAAAACTGAATTTTTCCGAAATATTGCACTATTGAGTGGATTGAGTGGATTGAGTGGATTGAGTGGATTGAGTGGATTGAGTGGATTGACGCTTAGGTGTAATGCGACGAATAAAGGCGATCACATTTAGGCGACAGTGATGAAGCTTCCGGGTGGATCGAGAGGGTATAAAGAAGGAAGACTAAAAATATTTTTCGGCTAATCAGGTTTTTCATTCTGTGGATTGGTATCGTATTTTTTTGAGATGTGCAATGTTATTATGTTTTTGGCTTCTAAACGAGGAATGGTAATTCTTCCTACAATGAAGTTGGAGTCTCCAGGTGTTAGAGGTTGTATTCCCCCTGACTCTATTAGCCGCACGATTTTCATGAGGGGATAATTGTATTCTTTAACTAGCCAGGATGGACATGTATAGGTCTTAAGGTGGTGAGCAATTTTGGTCACGTCCTCAAGATTTATTAAAAACGTTTTTTTAAGTGCCAGTGGCTTAATAAAACCTGTAGAAAGGAAATGAGAGTGGAGCATATGACCGTTGCTGTGGCAGGATAATGCAGCTTCTTGTACTGTTAGGTATCCTTTGCGCCACACCTTCGCCTGCGTGACACTTTCGCCTGTGCAGTAGTCGCGCCCTTTTTCCTCAGTTTGATTGGGGACGAAAACTGTTTGAAGTATACCAATTTTAATTAGTTGGCTGATATCTTTTAGGTCTAGCTTGAGTTGCTCTGCGGCCTGTGAAAATGTTAATAGTGACTTTCCGTCTGTTATTGTTCTTGTTGGGAAGTTATTTTTGGTATTCAAAGCTGTTGTTAATTCGCTCGGGAGTTGGGTTCGTCTGTAGATTGGAATGTTTCGCGCGTAGGGAAAGCCATGGATAATGAGGGGGGTGGTTTTTTTTAGGATTTCTCTGAGTTTCGCGTCACTCAATCCAGTCTGCTTTGCGATTTCAGATCGAAGGATATATTTGTCGTTAAACGCTTTGATCGATAGTAGTGAAGTTCTTGGGCCTCCTGGGTAGTGAAGTTTGAAACCTTTTATTATGCCAGCGTTAATTAAATGTTTAATATTTGCTGCGGTGGTTCGTAGTATTTTTGCAGCTTGCGGACAATTAATTAGTTTGAAATCAGCTTCTGGGGTTGCTGTTCTATTCCTCGGTTCCCAATCACCGTAGCTTTCTTCTGTTAGTGTCATGCATAAGTCGGGACACTGGAATAAGAGTTTTTTGTTTGCGGTTGGTTTGAGTAAAAAGCCTGCTCTTATGCAGAGTTTTTCAGCCTTGAGTTGAGTGACTTGATTAAATGTTTTAAATATGAATATCAGCTCTGGGTTTGTAAATTGTAGTTCGCCGCAGCAGCAGTCTCGTTGATGATTAGTAGGCTTTGTTTGGTGTGTGTTGAAGAAATACTCAATCGCGTAACTGCTTAGAGTTTGGTTGGCACTTAGAATGAATGGTGCAAGCAAGGCACGTCGATGGAGGCTGGGAAAAAAGCGCTGGAGTTTCTGCATTTCGCGAAAATAAGTTGATTTGTTTCCACTTGCAATATTTACGCACACCTCCATTAATTGCAATTGACTGGAAGGGGTGTGAAAATGACGAATCGCAGACATTGAGGATAGCAGTAGTGTAAAAAACGTTTCATCTTTATCCAGTATAGCGTTTTTTATTAATCTACTCGCGGTTGTGTCGCAAGCCACTGATGGGGCTTTTCGAAGATCAAAGCCACAGGGGCAGTGAAAGTCTCTCAATCGCAGCCAATCCAAGGCTTGATCGCAGTGCGGGCATGCATTAATGTACTGCTCGCCGTGCGACGGGCACACATTCGAAAAGCGTAAAGTGTGCATTGAATCTAGATATCCATTGCGTATGCATGCTGGACACAGATTGAGTTGAGTGCGCAGCATTGTGGCAGGGAATAACACACCGGAAATATCAACTAGGCTTCTGTTGGCGGGGCGTAACCTTCGATAAAAAGCCTCTTCAATCGATGCCCGCTCAGAAGGCGACAGCGAGTTGTCCCTCGTAAGCAATTTGTATGCATGTGACCCCTTCCACTGACTGCCGGTGATACTATTTAATCTCAGATTCCAGGCCAGGCTGAAGTTTTTTAAATCCTGATACCCGTTGGCGGTCGCGCAGCGAATCAAGAGAGAAAGGCTGCTTTCTTGTGGATAGCGGGTCGGAAAAAAGATGAGCTTATTCATTTTTTTCTCGTGTTCGTAGTAATTATTTTCTGTAGTTCGCCAGGCGTGCACCCAAATGGATCTTTCCAAGTTAATCGGGTGGCGAGTCTTACATGACTTACTGCCATTGAAAAATCGTTTACCTGCAAGGTTCCATCACTGCGTTGCAAGGCGTTGGTTAGAGATTCATGCAGGAGGATGCGCAGAGCACGCATGTTGCCACCGGTGGCCGCGTATAAGGCGAGTACCATTTTTTCCTCTGAGAGTGGTGGTGTCTCCTTAAACCCCATCGAAGTGTTGATCTCCACGGCAAAGGCGCGGATGAGCTTTAGGTAGAGACTGTAGCTTTCCGGTGTTGCGAGAGAGAAGGGGGACAATCTTGCGCGGTAAGGGAAGCGATCAGCGAGGGCTTGATGGAGGTCAATCGCGTGTTCAACCGCAGCTGGGCCAACGAGCATTACCTCGCCTTGAAAAATATCAGTCAGCACCTTTACCCAGTCAGCCGCAACTTGAAGAGTCCGATGGCTACCCCCTCTGAGTAAATGTTGCCATTCATCGAGCATAATAAAGTTGGTTTGGCATGTGCGTAGGATGTTAAAGAGTCGGTATTCTAATGCATCAACAGATTGGTATTTTGTGTAAGTCTCAAAACAGTTTAAAAGGCGGGTGACCAGTGTTTTGATAGTCGCGTTATTCGGGACGCGACAATATACGACTGGGTGAATTATATGTATGCCGTCAGCCATGCGTCTTTTTTTGGGTGGGCCAAATTCAGCTTCTATCTCATCGCAAATCCTCGTCTTTCCGGTGCCTGGGTCTCCAAGTAAAATCACACAACTTGGTTCGCCTCTAAGGCGGGTTGCCTCTATGGATCGATGAATAGTATCCAGCGCCTCGCAGTATTCAGGGTGGGCGACCGTGAATGTCTTAAATTGTATAAGCTTTTGCTCATTTGATTTGTTCATTGTGGTTGCCTCTCTTCATGTTATAGGTCTCAAATGTAGAGTCGTCGATTGCTGGATGTGGAAGCTTAGTACTGAGCGACGAGCTTTTCGATGTTGAATCATGTGAGGAGGAAGTCTTCTTGGTTTTGTTCTTGGTCTTCGCCTTGTAAGTTTCGATTTTTTGATGCAGCGCGTACAGCCTGATACAAGCTTCGGTATGGTCGAACGTCCGGCGTTCGGTGATGAAAGATCTGCGAACTTCATTGTGATTCGATAAGGACAAGCCCTTTTGATAATCCTCATTCGTACCGATCGCTGGGTGCCAGTCATCTGGAGTGTCAGGGTGGGCAACCCAAACCGTCCCCAAGTCGCAAGGGTTAAAGTAGACAATGGCTTTCTGTTTCGCTTTTAGTTTTAGACCGACTTCGGCAAGGCCTGAGCCCCACCAAATCAATTTGCCCTTGGCGACTCTTCCACGATCAACACTTAGGTACCAATGGCTCAAGCAAAGTTGTTTAAGTTCCGCCTCGGTAAATCGCTCAGGCGGGAGGGCGTCTAATCGAAGTGCTTCTCCCTTCTTTAGCGGACTTGTCTCTAACTCGTCTTGCCAAGTGTTGTGATAAATCTCGACCCAATCAGCAAAGGCACTCCGCAGATTCTCGAGAGTCAAGCAGGCCTTTTTCGCAGAAGGGTAATCACCTCGATCTTTGATTGAGCCTTTCGTCGTACCCGGTAAGTGGTGGCAAAAGCCGGTGTCAACAGTCCTGAAAAAACGCTCAATAAATGCTTTCGCGTTCGGGTCGCCAACTGGCACATAGTCGGTGGAGATACCCAGAATGCTGAACGAGTCGAGCGACCAGGTATTGAAGATCTCCTTACCGTGGTCGGAGTAAATCGTCGCCATTTTTCCATACCGCACAATGGCCCTTATCGTGGCGCTTAACATTTTCTCCGCACAGGGTGCGCCCATGGAGATGTCCCATCCCGCGAGCTCGCGGGAGGCGGGATTCAAATGAGCCGACAAAATAGGTCGGCCGACCACTTCGCCATCTTGGTTGATGAGCATCACGTCCATGTGCTTGCTATCAAATAGCGTGCATGCATAGGGGTCTTCATCGATGAAAAGGTGACCGCTGGATTGGGTTGCGCGTTGTGCCGCTTTCAACCCATAGCGCTCACGAACCACGCGGTATCTGTCCAGACTGTGAACCCGTCGGATAAAAGTAGCGTAAGACGGTGTCATCAGGTGAGGCGCGCCACAGTGGTGACGTTCTCGATTTTCTGCTGCGATATGGCCGACAAGCAGTTTGTGCGCGTGACGGAGTGTGGGGCGCTCCAGTGTCAGGTACACGGTATGGATGTAATGTCTGATTAAATCTTCGATAGACAACGGCAATTGTTTTCGACGTGGTGCAGGGCGGTGTTTTAGCAGCGAAAACGGGCTCTGATTGCTTGCCAGAAAACGATTTTTCCAATTCCACAGCGTACTGGGGCTTGGCGGCCGAGAATCACCGATTTTTTTTGCCACCTCGGCGATTAACTTTTTGGCCTCGACTTTGGTAAAACGTCCTTCCATCTGATGCAACCAGGCCTCGACGTAAGCCAGTCGATATCTAAATCGTTTTTGCTGATCGGGGGGCAGCGCTGCCAGCTGTGCAGCGGCGCTGAGATCGCTTGCGGCTTGCTGATGCATCCGCAACTTTCCTCGTTGTTCCATTCTGGCAAAAGACGCCACATCGATAAATCGCCGGTACTGGTGAACTAGCGAGCACAAGGAAATTTGGCCGTCATTGATCGAGACGATTTCATAGACTAGGTGGTCAAGGGAGTACTGGGCACCGACTTTAGGTTCGGTGATGTTCATGTCGCGCCTCCACAATCGAGGTGTCGAGTGTGAGGCGATGGCTGAGATCACATTCGAGCCTGCGCTCAAAGAGCGCCTTATAGATCGCACGTTCTCGAACCTCGGCAGCATGGTTGAATAGCTCTCTCATACTGATGGGGTAACGCAGCTCCGATAACAGTCGCAGACAGGCTCCGTATTCATCAGCACCGAGGTTGAAGGAGTGCAAGTACAGGAACTTCAAGTTGCCCAGTCGAGGTCCCGGTCGAATGCTCTGCAGGTCGGCATACGCCAGTGAGCTGCCCTCACGAGCGAAGTAGTGACGGGCCGCTTCCAGCTTTGATCGGGCACGCTCGGACGCTTGGCTGAAATCGATTTTGACCTCGGTGAAGTACACTTCTTCTGTCGTTTCGATCCGAAAATCTGGGGTGTATGGCTGCGGGCGGCCGGCGATGTCAACATCAAATGGTCCCGGCTGGGACTCGTAGCTGACGACCAACGTGTCGTACTCCAAATTAACGCAGTAGTCCGCTTCCAGAGCGCTATGGCAGGCGATCAATCGCTGATTTTTTCGGGATGGAAAGAAAATTAAGTGCTTGCCGTAGTAGGAGGTTTGCAACGGTTTAGGAGGTGGCTGGTTAGTACCCATGAGATAACCCTCATGCAGGGGAAGCTTCGTGATACCAACAGAGCTAACACCAGGAGCTGGTTTGATTAACTGTTTGTTATCAAAGAAATGACTTATGGAGGGCTGGAGGGCGTTTTTCCGGATAGAGAGGTCGGTCGAGTTCCTCGCTTGTCGCCGCTGCCCTCCCTACCTTTTTTCGTGAGTTGCCCTTTGCGCGGATACCATGAGTGGTCGTGGGCGCAGTGAGCGATGAGGCCCCGGCGTTACCCGAGCAACGACTGCTGATTGGATTGTGGCCGCGTTGTACCTGATGAATGAAACTCAGCAGGCTAATAGCTTCCAGTACCCCCAAAGGGGGATATTCTCGCGGTTCGTGCGCACGCTTATGCGGGGGCGACGTGCGGGTGATGTGGCTGTGCAGGACTATCAACACCGGGTGGCGCGTGCCGGCCGGAAGTGCGTCAGGGCTTAGTTGACGAGTGCTCTGGTCCCTATGCGTGCACGCGTCGACCACAACCTCAACACCGACGACCTGACGGGCGCATTGCCGGTTAGAGACTTTGAGGGGCACCAGATCGTGGTGCTCGATCATGGCCTGTACGTCCGCTAGTTTGATGGATAGCCGGTGGTTATCCAGTATATCCCGCAGTAGAAATGTGCCCTCGGTGACAGCATCTGGCCGATAGACGCGCCCCGCAACCATATAAAGATTTTGTGCGAGTGACCGGTGGATGGAGTTCATTTGGCTTTACCTCGATCAAGATGGGCCTGGACTGTGACGACGATGCCACTGCGAGATAGTTAAGCTCGCTGTCCAGTGACAGTTAAGTGGGAGTTGAGCGCAATGGGCATGGCGATCTTCAGCACCTCGCACGCATTGAAACCAGTGAGCGGCGACTGCGGAGAGTTGATGAATCGCCAAGCCATGGTACTGACTCCTCTTTATCGTCACCTTGGCGTGTGAGCTCGGTGACATCAGCCAAGGTGAATGGAGAAATCCTTCACCTTGGGTGAATCCCGCAAAAGGTTTACGAGCAACCTTTTGTCAACACCGTACGCCTGTGTGTGGGGTTTAGCTGGGCATAGTTACGAATTTTCAGAAGTATAAAAAGGGGCAGGGAAGGGGGCAGATACTGTCCAATTTTCTAGTTATATAGTTAATGCATCAAAAGGTTACGAGGTGTTCCTGTCTAACCGTGGAAAGTTTGTGCATTTAAAAAATTACTGATTCCAACCCCGCTGGTCTGACCACCAACCGTGCCGGCGTAGGCGACGTAAACTGGTCATCGTATGACGTGTTTGAGAAGCGAGTCATGGCCCACTCCGTTCACTTCAAATGGCAAAATCTGCGCATGGGCATGGCGGTCGAGGCCATCGTCATGCACTTGGGGGTGGCGGCAGAGGCGGATGCTGAGGCCAAGGCCGAGGTTGTGGCGCGCTGGACTGAAACAGCCACCGAAAATTTGCGGGGGAGTGAACGAACTCGGCGCTGGCTGAAGATGCTCCAAGGGAACGCCTATTCCAACAGCCGGTTACGGTTGATAGCCAAGCAAAGCACCGCTTTGAAAGACTTGATTGATCACCCGATATGGCAGGCGTTGGGCTACACCCGCATCACCCGAGAGAGAATCAGAGGGACGCTTCCGGCAACGGAGGTGCCGGCGTTCAAGGCCTATCAATTAACTGGGCTACCGTGCACCACCTCGGCGGCGCGAGTGGCGTGGTTGCTCCTTTGGTTGAGGGTAACGCCACCTCTGTATCCGCTATTGCAGAGCATGCTGGCTGAGGCCCTAAGGTGCGAATTGCCGCGCCTGTTGTTTGGACCTCCTTGGCAGAGCTGGGGCCATCAGTTGAGCGAATTGCTTCGGGAGCGGTTGCAGGGCCTGCTCGGTGGCAGGAGACTACGCTGGTACGACACCGAGCAAGCGTTGACAGGCATGACTCAGTATTGGTCGGTGTTGCGGACGTGGGGCATGGGTACGCCGTTGTTTCACGATGAAGCCGAATGGTGCCAGTTCTGTGAGGTGTGTGACCGATTGCGCAAAGAGCAATTGTCGGCGGTATTCAACCAGCTGGCGGTGTTTGATCGGCAGCAGGAAACAATTTTTGATTCTTATACTCTGCGCTGTCTGTACCAGAAAGTCCGTCGACAGCGCCAATCGGCGGCGAATCCTTAGCACCACCAGGTGAACGATGAGGGACTATGACTTCCAATATGCCTCCAGCGCGGTCAGCGGGATATTGCAGATAGAGCTTCTGCGCTAGCGATCACAAAATAGACGTAGGCGAAAAAGATGGTGGGTGATTCGAGGTCGATCCACAGCTTGCAGCACCCGCATCAGTCTTTTAAATACAAAACACCCGATGTCATGCACCGGGCGTTGGGGTGAAACAGGTGTAAACCTAATTCAGGACGAGACAAACCTCCAAATTGGCGAAACCCTATCGGCATTAACAAGTATCCGAATTATTAGGCCAGTTCACAGGCGCTCCAATTGGAAGTCCTTTCAGGCCGTCGCAACATCTAAACTTTCATCACTGCACAAGCCTCCTAAAGGTCGACTTCAAGTCGGCACCAGGTAAAATACCGAGACCGCTAAGTACCATCATGTGAATTGAGCAATAGGGCTAGGCAGTGGGCGTTAAGTCCCGTAGCAGCGTCTGCAGCGTTTCGATCTGACGCGCTTGTTCACGCAACTGCCGACGATCCTCTCGGTGCTGCAGCAAATACGGTCTAACGCGCCCACGTAATACGGCATGCTCGGTGATCAGCTGTTGTAGCTGCCCATTCACTATGTCTTTGGCGCGCTGACAATCTTCTAAGGCCTGGATTTGTTGACGCAATTTCGCCTGCTGCGCTCGGTATTCATTGAGCAGCCGTTCCTGCTCACGGTACACCGTGACTAACTCTTCCTGTTTGGCCAATTGCGCATTTTGCAAGGTGCGCAGTTCCTGGCGTAACTGCTGGACTTGCTCGTCATGTCGACGCAGTTCCTGTTCGCGCAGAGCCCGGTGCTCTTGTCGATAGTGTTCGAGTCCCTCCCGAGCGTTTTGATGTTTTTTCTCTAGCGACTCTACCCGGTGGGCCCGTTCTTCGAGTAGCTGTTGCTGACCGGCTACGAGCTGTCGCAACCGTTGGTGTTCACCCTCACTGTCTTGTAATTGCTCGCGTAATTGTCGTTCGCATTGTCGTTGCTCCACCCGTTCGTGGGTCAGCTGGGTGATAGTGGTCAGTGATTGTTCTAGACGTTCGCGCAGCTGCGCGCGTTCTTGCGCGTAACCGGCCTGCTGGCGACCGACGGCCTCCCGCTCTTCAGCCACTGACGTCTGCGCTTGTTGAATCAGGCGCTCGGCTAGACTGTTAACCAATGACAGGACTTCCTCATTCACCGGCGGCGACGTGGCGGCGCTGGCGCTATCGTTAAGTTCCTTGAGATAACGTTGGATAGTGCTTTTCGACCCGGTGTTGCCCAGTTCGACGCGGACCAGGTCAATGCTGGGATGTAGTCCACGCGCCAACAGGGCATCACGCGCGGCGTGTACCAAGGCTTTGTTGATGCCACCACGGGCCATGTCAGGAGCTCCTGTAGGATTCCCGGTAGTGATGAAGTATGGCGCATACCGCATGACTTGCCTGTACTCCAGGGGTGATGGGCACCGTTCACTGCAGGCCTGGAAACGGCTGAGGTAGGGAGGAGGACAGATGTATGACCACGGTCGCAGAGCGTTACCTGCAAGCGGCGCGCCGCGAAAGTACGACGCGGCGCTACCAGCAGGCATTGGCGCATTACGAGTCCGGCTGGGGCGGTTTTCTCCCAGCCTCCAGTGACAGCATCGTGCGCTACCTGGCTGAGCATGCTGAGCTGTCCATCAATACCTTGCGCAGTAATCTGGCAGCCTTGGCGCGCTGGCATTTGAACCATGGCTTTATCGACCCGACCAAAGCCCCGCAGGTGCGTGATGTATTGCGAGGCATTCAGGCCTTGCACCCGCGGCCGGTGCGCCAAGCCGAGCCCTTGCAACTGCGCGAGCTGGAGCAGTGTGTAACAGCCCTGCTGCTGGAGGAGAACTCGCCGAATCCGACGGTGCGTTTGCGTGCCTGTCGCGATCGGGCGTTGTTGTTGCTGGGCTTTTGGCGGGCTTTTCGCAGTGACGATCTGTGTCGCCTGCGGATTGAAACCAACCAGTTGGTGCCGGGCGAAGGGCTGAGCCTGTTTCTCTCCAGCAGCAAATCCGACCGTGAACATCAAGGCCGCACCGTCAGTGTGCCGGCGTTAAAACGGCTGTGTCCGGTCCAGGCCTATGAAGAGTGGCTGGCGCTCAGTCAACTGCAGGCGGGGCCGGTGTTTTGCAGTATCGACCGCTGGGGCCATCTCGCCCCGACCGCCTTGCACCCCTACAGCGTAGCGCGGGTGCTGCGTCGGGCGTTGACCCGCAGTGGGGTCGCGGGAGAGCGCTACAGCGGCCATTCGCTGAGGCGAGGTTTCGCTACCTGGGCCACGCGCAATCAATGGAGCCCTAAAGCCTTGATGGAATATGTTGGCTGGCGCGATGTGCACAGTGCGTTGCGCTATGTCGATGCTGGCGAGGCTTTTGGTCACTGGCGGAGCGAGAGCACGCCCGAGTCGAAATGACTGCGCGAGCGACGATTTCGTACCGCGCTACAGGCCATGTTATTACACCTGTACAGCGCCACCAGTGATCGAAAAAGCAGGCCAATCCTGAGGTTTGAGAAACCAAGATTCTCAAACCTCACGGCTTTTTTGGTACTCAGAGGCTCGATTGGCGGTACGCCGAGGCGGAGAGGGGGGTATCCACGAAAAGCCCGCGCCGATCCCGGCGATAGACTCAAGGTGGCGTCTTGGTTTGGGTGTAGGCTGTAGGCTGTAGGCGATTTACCAGGCAGAAAATTGCGTCGGACGCAAGCTTAGAGCGGCTGGACCGTGCACGATTCGTGCGAGGAGGACACCATGACCATGCCCAACGAGCGCACTCGCGCACTCATCCAGACGCGAGATTTTCTGGCCGAGCTTGCAGAAGATTCCGCGCTTTCAGCGTCCATGCGACGTCAGGCCCGCCAGCTGTTACGGCACTATCCCCATGCCAACGAGATCCTGCGGGCCGGGCAGCTCGAAGAGCGAAGGGTCGACCGACTGACCGAGCCTTTCCTGAGCGCGAGTATCGATTGACCGTAGTGGCCACTCATCCTCGGCCCAAAGCCATTGATCCTGAGCCATGGATACGTAGAGGGGAAAGGGCTCCCTCGCCTTATCGACCTAGGGCGTTATGGAGTTCCACTGGCGCTCAATGGCGCTTCCGGTTAGACAGGCGTTAGCTCATATTCCATTGGATGGGAATCATTGGGAGGGCGTGTTGATGAGCACTTCACCTGCGACACCACTTCTGCGGAGAAAGCAAGCGGTGTCCCGAGAGGAGGGCATCGCGGCCTTTTGGCGATTCAGTTCCGATCGAGCGTCGCTGACGGATGCGGAGCGGCTGCAGCAAATCAGGGTAGGGTATCCCGCTGACCTCATCCAGGTTCTTCGTTTGGCCTTCGACCTGCATGATCGCCAGCTGGAAACGCTCCTCAATGCCTCAATGTCGACGCTGGAAAGACGGCGGCGAGTACAAAAAAACCTGGATCCTGTCGCCTCCGAGCGGTTGGACCGAATTGCCACGCTCAGTCACGTGGCCGAGGCAATATTTGAGACACGAGTGTCCGCCGCGCATTGGATGTCGACACCGAATAAAGCGCTCGGAGGGACGGCACCGATCATGCTCTGCGAAACTGAGATAGGGGCCAAACAAGTTCGCCGTGTCCTTCAGGCCCTTGAGTGGGGCGGTTCAGCCTGATGAGGGTATGGCGAGGTGCACGCTGTTAGGGAAAGGAATCTTTCCACTAAACGCATAAAACAGCCGCAAAGACAGTAATTGTTTACTCAAGCCTAAAACTCTACGCACAGCATAAGCAACGCGCCAGGTATGAGATGCAGCTACCGAGCCTTCCGATCGCACCAGAATTTACCAGCATTCCCCCAGTGAAGACTGGTAGAGCACTGCGCTAAGCTGCTGCTCGACCTGCTGAGCATGCTGTTCCTCTTGGCGCAGTAGGGGGGCGTTTTGCTCGTTGCTTGCGTCGCGAAAATGCAGCAGAGATTCACGGGCATGGACGCTGGTCTCGTACAGGGTTTGCATCTGGCTCTGCTTTTTGGCCAGTTGCGTGTGTAGCTCCTGTACTTTGGCCGGCCGCGTCGCCATCAACTGCTGCTCGCTCGACAATTGCGCGCGATGCGACTCCTTTTGTATTTGTGCCTGTGAGAGTTTGTCACTTAATTCACTGACTTGAATCTTTCGCGGTTCCAGCTAGTTGCTCTGGCGCGACAGCGCTGTGCGCAACACGGGGTACTCTTGGTCAAATTGTTCGCGCTCACCAGTGCCTTTTCGGCCTCCTGGGCCAACTCGTCGACCAACTTGGTTCACCAACGCCAGCAGCTGGGCGCGGAGACGTTCTTGTGGGCTGAGCGACACACTGGGCGCTGTCTGCTGCAGCCCCTTGAAGTAGCGGGCAATGGTGGTCTTCGAACCGGTATTGCCGAGTTTGATGCGTACCGCATCGATACTCGGTTTGCGCCCGAGTTGGAGCAAATCAGTGCATGGCGTCGACTGTCGGTCTTACGGAGCCGCTTCGCAGAATTAGGCATAGAAGCCCCCCTAAAACCAGTGATAATGGCGTAGCGGCGTCCATAAAAAATCAGGACGTATTTATCTGGATTACAAGTCAAAAAACACCGTGCGCTACCACCTCCTTTGCTATTGCAGAACTGCCCATAAACGAGGTGCTTTGATTCGCAGCGTCCCGTGGTAAATAGGGCATTTGGGTGAGCAAGTCACATACTAAGGTTGACACTAGCCGAGAAGGGCTACTGGTAACCCCCTAGGACAGGTGCGATCTGGTCCGCCCGGACATTCACCTTTTCAATGCAGATGCAGGTCGATTGAACGGCAAGTCTGCTTCTCGAAATTGCTAATTCCGGGTCAGCATTGTCAAACAAAACCGGGGGGCTGTAGTCCAGCTGTTTGTCGGAAGCTGAGCCGCGATTCACCGAATAGTGGGGATAAAATTGATAGGGGTGGTTTGCAGGAGCTGAGTGCAATACGGCTTTTGAATTGAAGCAGGGGCTTCATATTGCAAACCCACCACCTGCGTAATTACTTCAATCGGGCATTCCCAGTCGAACCGTTTACATGGGCGGATGTTCAGTAAATCAGCAATTCATCCAGCTTCTCTTGGCTATGTGCCGACAAGACCGTGCCCTTGGACAGGAACTGGTGGATCGAACCGTTGATATTCTCGTTCGAGCCCGCAGCCAAGGGCTATGAGGTGGATGCAAGATCAGTTGCAGTTAGAGTCAAATCCAATCTCTCGTCTATATTCGGACCAATCGATGTTATTTTCCTCACACCAACGGATTAAAAGGGACTCTTCGTCTACCAGCGTTTTCCAGGAGGCAGGTAGACCCAGATTCGGCATTGCTATAAGGTCATTAATATCGTGTACAGCAGCGGTCAGGCGTAGGCATGCCGCTGGTAATCCGACGGCGGCCAAAAAGAGCTGCGTCATTACTGGATCCATCGCTCGATTCGGAGCGCCGTGCGTGTGTGCAGGATAAAAGATTACTGGATACCCCTTGCCAAGCAGCACCAACGTCCTCGTTCGAGAGCCGGACGGCGTACTCACTGTAATCGTGTAACGCAAGCCAACTTCCGGGTCCAGATGCGAGAGAACGGTACTGCCGGGACCTGCTAGTGCGATCGCAGCATTGTTATCAACGGCTGCTTGGTCAAGTATTGAAACGACGTCAGCAAATTCTATGGCTTTGGAAGATGCGCTTGCGAGATAGAGTATCGGACTCGGACTTCGCATGATGAAGGCCTCTAAGGCGGAGTAGCCGAAAGAGGAAGTGCCTGTTGCACCGAACACCAGGAACGCCCCATCTTCCACCGCCGAAATCGGATCACTGCACATCAAGTCAGCGTCTGTATCGACCAACGCGTTGTCATGAATTGTGATGCTGGCATCGGCTCGCTGCAACGCCTGAGCCAAGGCACGGCCAACTCTGCCATAGCCAATGATCATAACCTTCCGGTGACGCAGGAATTGATGATCTCGACGCAATAACCAATGGCATTCATCTACGAGCGCTTGGGCAACATATCCAGCCTCGTGGGTAGTTTTTAACCGAGATCCTGAAATTGTTACCGCGGGCCGACGTAACGTCCTAGGTGTTTTGGGTGCTGCATCAGTTTCAAGGTATTCATAGTTCCACCTGCCTCTCGTCGTGTGCTCAACAGCACCCAGGCAGCTATTCATGTGGATCGTTAATTCGGGATTGTCATGTAGCGCGGGAAATGCGTATCCACCGTCCTCTACAATCATCCACTGCTGCCCATTGGCGGAGGCTGAATCAGCGATATGCACGATTGCTGCAGCGACTGTTTCGGCCATTACTGCACTGAAGAGACTTGGGTGTTGAGGAGCTGGTGCGTAGGTAGGTCCCAACGCGCTAAATGCTTGACTCAGGGCGTGATGGCTCCGGTCTTCAATTCCCCGATACGGCACAAGTACGTTGACCAGTTCAGCGCCAGCACCCCGTAGGGCTCGAGCTACCATGAGAGCATCGCTTATGGCGTGGTTAATATACAATATCTTGAGGCCGGTTAGTGCTCCATGATGTTCAGCGGCAGCGTGTGCCAGCAGCGGCATCGCCACAATGTCAGAGTCATCATTGCCGATTACCCAGTTGTCTTCATCTAATGCAAAATCCGAAACTTTCTTTTGTGGCTCAACTTTCATCGATTGGTTTCTCAGTAGTCAGCGAGTTCTCAAACGTAAAATTCGACACGAGAACATTCACTTCGGTGGGGGCACCCGCTGATTGGGTTCCATGAATTTGGTCGGGTAGCCCAAGTGCGCCTCACTCTCAGGCTCTTACGCAACCGGGAGTGAATCTCTCGATTCATTCGGCTGCTCCAAAATATAAAGACCAAACAAGAATTGGGCTATTAATCCTATGAGTTCGTGCGGCAGCAGTTCGGCATTTCCACGCGTCTTCTGTTTCGGTAGACGAGTGAGAAAATATTGCTCAGCAGTCTGAAAGATGATATCAGCAGTCGTAGGCTACCCGGGAGACTCTGACTGAGTTACATTTTCCAGCCCAGGAATAGCGTTCAGGATCAATCCCTTGCCATCATCAACAGTCACGCTGGCAAGATTCCAACCTCCCTGATTAGCTGACTTAAAGTTCAGCGTTAATAAAATCACACAATCATTGAGAGTCATGGCAGGAATTGCACAGACCAGTGCGTGATCATCCACCCGGGTTTTGTGTAGTTCGCCAGTGTATACCGCAGTAGTTATGTGATCGGCCATCGATTCATAAGCCTCCAGGCTTCGATGCAGCCATTGTAAAGACTGGACATTAACCCAGTGCTCAGGAAGAGGAGGAACATTGTCATGAGAAGGACGTGTTTTCATTTTTTCACCTTAGGTACATAGACTATGTGTGGTGTTCAATAGTATTAAGTTCCATCACTGACGCTTTTTTTTCTGGCGAACTCGAGGGTGCCATGGAGCCATATGCCGAAATTAGAGCAATCCAGCTGGCAATAGTGTTTTCAATTCAGCAAAACCGACCATTATGGCGTGTTCGATCTCTTGAGGTTTCAATGAGCATTGCTTCAATTCGTCAGGAATAAGCAATGCACCTGCCCTCCATGCACCTGCTTCAGCGGTAGGTGATATTTGCCGGAAATTTTTTGTACATTATGTCCTCCGCTTCAGCACCTCCACGATGGGCACCGTTCAATCTGCGGTAGGAAGACGCACAAATTAACGTAACTCTCAATCATTTGAGCGCTGCTACGAAAGACATCAGTAACTCCTTTAACTTTCGCCTGAATTTTTAAACAGCATATCGTTACAGTCGACCCGACAGGCGAACCCTATATTGCTTGTCAGTATGGTTGACTGATCGGCCGTCTGTGTAACCTCCGCGTTCCCTTGGCTGCGGTTAAACTCTATTTATGTGACGACATCTAGTGGGCGTTCATTTGGTTTTCTGTGGGAGGGTTCGCCCTTTGATATGCAATGCCATACACAATGCGTTCAATATCGGAGTGCAAGCCAATATTCTACGTAGCAGGTAGTAGTCAAACCCCGAAGCCGTAGCTTCATTGGCAACTAATACTGGTTGGCCGCGTTGGATTGCAGATCGAAGCGGATATATGCAGGTTCATTCGCAATTAATTCCGGTCGAAAAAAAACGCGCTGATTGCAGCCTGCGGCAGCAAATTGGCTCCAGGCCGGCTTGAAAGCGGTATTGTCCGAGCCAACTTGGCTGCCAATCTAGGACCTGCCGTTGGAACCTCCTGGGTCATCCTGACCACCTACTAGGATCTAGGTCGTCCATCCCGGACAACATCATTCCGATAGGTCCAGACAGCGATGAATCCCCCGCATCATGTCTCCCTCCCCAGGCACTACACCGCATCAATCAATGTATAACAATTTCAACTTTTTATGTAGGCAAGAAGGAGTGATATGTATAATCGTGTAGACCAATCAACCCATAAAATTCCAGGTGCATGGAATTTCGATGTCGAAGAAAATAAAAATATTCCGAGCAAAATAGAGGCATCCACCAATCCTCCCGCGATCAGTCGCATTACGCATGATCAAAGAAAAATAAATGCGGAAAGAAAAAATAAAGAAATTGTTATAAAGAGATCTTCTGAGGGCGATGAAGTAACTACATACGGGAAACTCCGCGACAATCGTAATTTTAGATGGATAGGTGAGCAGCAATGGGGGGCACCTATATTGCCGAAAGCATTCAATACCCGCTTAAAGCTATTCCGGCATACGCCGCAACCAATTGAATTTGAGCAGCTACAAGAAAACGAATCAGATATAAATCTTAAGGGGAGCTTAAGCAACTGTGAAATTAACCGGTTGGGCGAAATGCTTGAACTAAAAACGCTTGAACTGAGTAATGTAAATTTTATAGGAGGAATTGACACTAAAATACTGGCATCTTTGTGTAAGTTGCACTATCTAAATATAAATGGTAGTCGAAACCTAGAGCTTTCTGACAATATGGCAGGATTGGTTGATATGGTTGGGCTAAAGATTTTAGGGTTGAGGCGTGCAGAATTTATGAATCACAACAATGGCGCAGCTTATGCATCTCTTGCGCAAATGAAGAGCCTAAAGCACTTAAATATAGATAGAACTATCACTAGTGAAAAGGCTCCTGGAACGTCGGAAATCAAAATAAATAATGACGGTCGTGAGACTCGCCAAGTGAAGATACTTGCACCTTTTGTTGTAGAGTCGTTGTTGATGCTTATGAGTCATGGGAATTTAGAAACTTTAAGTGCGCGTTGGTGTTCAGCGCTAAATGATGATGACAAACATCGCCTGGAAGAAATGGCCTCCTACAAAAACTGTGAGATTTTCTTTCTTTAGATTGGTTGTAGGTGTTCGCCGCACTGGATAACTCAGCGCACCAATATTTGCCGTGGAATATCGATGTCGTAGCGACCGAGTACTTTTTCGAATTGATGCAGTGGCAGGCCATTGACGTATTTGGTCGACAGCAACATCGCCAAAACGCCGGTACTAGGCATGCGCGCGCCGGCTTGTCCGCCATGATCAGCACGGTTTCACGGCCACGGCAGGCATAGACCTTACGCACAAGTTTGATCACGTGGATTTGCATCGGCACGATCTCGAGCTGCTCGCTGATTTCCTCGCCAATACTATGTTTACGGCAACCGCAGGCACAGGTCCGCTAGTGATCGGGCAGTTCGTGAATGACTTCGATGCGCGGAAGATCGGCGGGCAGAGGCTGCGTTTGCCCCGTCGCTTGGTCGGAGCGACGGCCTCTTCTTTTACCGTTTCGTCGACAGACTCAGGCCCGTTTTCAGGTTCGTTGAACAAGGCCATTTGCGGGGTCGTGGGGGCGGCGGTTTGCTCTGACTTGCTCCCGAAAAGGTGCTGACTCAACAGCGCGTTTTCTTCTTCGAAATGAACGATCTTGTCCTTATCCGACTCGTGCTCACTCAGCATTTGCTCAAGCAGTTTAGGTGACCTTAAAATTGCGGTAGGCACATCAAGCACCAGGCCAACTGCCTCGATTGCAACTAAACACCGAGGCGAATGAGCAAAAAACAACTTGCGGCCAGCCACGGAGGCATTACAACGAGCCCAGCAGCAATTGCTTGCGAATCAAGGCGGAAGGCCTCTGGGGCCAGCCGAAAGCATGGTTCCAGGCCCGTAAGGAGGGGCGACATATCGCCGGACGAAAACCACCAAGACGTATTAGGTTTCCCAGCACCGCATGGTAATTCAAGAAGCCCTGACCACCCGAGTAAGCCATTGCGCTTGAGCCCGGATGGGCTTATGACGCCGGCGCTTCAGCTCAACAGGAACAGCCACCAGCGTCGCACGCATTTGCTTCTTGACCGTCAGTCGCAGTATTTGAAAGCCACCGCTTCTGTTGGTATATGAATGCAGGTCGCGACACTTAGCCTACGTTCACCGTGACGGCCACCATAGCCTCCCCGGCAGTCGGGATGCACGCCCGCTTCCGATCGAATATCAGCAGAACCGACGGGATGAACAGTAGATCGAACAGCACCGCGACCAGGATCGTCGCCGAGGCCATCATTCCCATCCACGAGTTTATCTCGAATCCCGAGAAAGCCAGGCAAGCAAAACCCGCCGACAGGGCAAGCGTCATGGCGATCATGCCGGGACCGACGATCTCGAACGCCCCGCGTACCGCCTGCTCCGCAGTAAAGCCGTCCTCCCGTCGCAGGCGAGAATAGGTGCTCAGCATGTGGATCGTATCATCGACGACAACGCCGAACGTCACCGATGCCACGGTCGCGACCGCCATGCCGACTTCACCGTTGATAAGCGCCCAGACACCCAAGGTCACGACCGAGGGCACGAAGTTGGCGATTGTGCCGATGATGCTCAAGGCGAGTGAGCGAAAGGCTATGAGGAAGATCACCCACACCACGAGCATGCCTGAAGCGACTCCCTTGAGCATTTCGGTGATGTTGCGATTGCCGATATGAGCGAATATCAACGAGGTGCCGGTGCCCTTGGCCGAAGCGGCAATCAGCGGCGTATTCTGTTGCGCCCACGCTTGTGCCCTTGTGTCCAGATCGGCCATCGCGCTCGTGGAAACGTCATTCAAGCTGACCGACAGGCGACTCATCTGCTTGTCGGCGGTGATCTGGTTCTTGAGGTCGGTGCCGAACGGCAGTGACATCTCGTAAAGGGCCAGATGTTGGGCCGTGACCTCACGGTCGCTGGCCAGCCGATATTGTTCTACCCCTCCACCGTTCATGGCGCGATTGAGGGTCTTCATCATGTCCGGCAGGCCGTGGACATGGGTAACCCCAGGTTGTAAGCGCAGCCAATTCGCGAATTGATTGACCTGATCGAGATAATTCGGGTTGGCGATTCCGTCCTGTTCGCCCGAATCGAGTGAATATTCGATGGTGTAGAAACCGCCGATACCTTGGTTGAGCCGATCGGTGGCCTGACGGAAGTCATAGCCCTGCCCGAAATAGCGGACGTAGCGATCATCGAGTTCATTGGTGAAAGCGAATGCAGACAGCACGGACGAGATCGCGAGAACTGCGGCGAGGACCTGCCGTGGTCTGCGCATGACCAGAGCCGCCACGCGACTGCTGAGATTTTCCGCGGGCAATGCACTTCGCGATGCCTTCCACGGCAGGATGCACAGCAAAGCCGGAAGGAACGTCACGGTCAGCAGCCAGGTCAGCACCGAACCCAAGGCTACGATAATCCCCAGATGCGCGAAGGGCGGCACCGGGCTGAACGCGAGCGAGAGGAAGCCGACCGATGTGGTGATGGTGGTCAATGTCACCGGCCACCAGCATTCGACCAGAACCTCGCGGATCGCCTCGCGGCGGCTTAGCCCGGCGGCCCGCAGCCGCATCATGCCTGAGATCAGATGGATACAATCGCAGCAGGCGATCGTCAGGATAATGTTGGGCGCAATGACGCTCGGAGACGATAGGGGTACGCCGAGCAGCGCCGTTGTCCCGAGCGCGCTGGTCGTTCCCAGGAGGATCACGCAGAGGGTTGCAAAGGCACCGCTGGCACTGCGCAAGACGAAGAGGAGGATGGCGAGCAGCACCACGAGCATCAGCGGCAGCAGCACAGAAGTGTCGAAAGTGCTGGCCTCGACGAAGGCATTGTCTAGCGCAACCGAGCCCGACAGGCCGACCTCGAGATCGGGATGCGCGACGCGCAGTTTTTCAACCAGTCGCTTGCTCGCAGCGATCGCTTGCGCCGTCTGGCTGGAGGCTGTGGCCGGATCGAAGCGAAAATTTACGGCGACGAGGCCAAGCCGCCCATCGGCTGAAAGCAGGCGGCCCATCAACAACGGTTCCTTCGCGGCTTCGGCCTTCAACGCCCGCGCATCGGCTTCGCTCAACGGGTCGCCGGAACGGTGCAACTGGTCGATGTCGATATCATCGCCCACCGCGCGGGCGCGCTGGAAATTAGTGACCGAATCCACCCGCTTTACGTCGTCCATCGACCAGGCCGCGTCGGTCAGTTCGTTGATCGCGGCCAGCCGCTTGGTGGTGAACAGGTCGCCATCGCGTGCGTTCACGACGAACAGGATCGTGTCATCGCGGCCATAGGTCGCCTCGAACCTCTCCAGAGCGAGAAGTTCGGGATTGTCGTTTGCGAAGAAAATCCGATTGTCGCTGCGAAACGTCAGCGCGGACAGTCCCGCGGACAGGGCAGTTACCAACAGGAGCGAGACCAGCAGCACCATCCAGGGACGACGTGTGACCAGGCCCGCATATATCGCCAGCATGGTCCGCAGCCGGCCCACTATAGGGGCACCTGACGCTCCGTGTGCTGAGTTATGACTGCTCATCCTTTGGCTCCAAATCTGTTGTATGAGGGTGCGGTGTTAAAAAAATTGCGCAAGTTGAAGTTTTATCTGGGTATCCCGGCCCAAGCTCGACAGCGCGGGATCGCGGGCTTCATTGGCGGCCTTGAGCAGCGAAAAGGTGAAGACGGCATCCTGGAGAACACGGCGCGAGGCGCGCAGTTCGAGCAGGTCAGATCCCCACTCGAGGTCATGCGTGTTGCGCAGTTCGAGCAGCGTATCGTCCGTGTCGTTGAACGTGTAGCGCGCGCCGAGAAACACGTCGCGCTGAAATGGCGTGACCGCGGCATCGTCCGCGCGGGAGTCGGCATAGGCCTCGGCGTAGAGGGTAAAATCGCCCGGCCCGCTGGCGATTTTGCTAAAGCTCGTCTCGATTCCGACCCCGCCGCCCCAGGATGCGCCCTTGTTGGTGCGCTGGTGGATGACCTCGGTCTTAAACACGCTGTCGCCAAGGACAAGCTCCGCCTCGAGACTGGTCTGGCTGATCCGGTCGTAAGAAGCACGAAACCCTTCCAGTCCGGTCGGCCCGACCACCGCGGTGAGCACCGGCTCGCGCGCCGTTCCTAGGAACTGGGACACCGCCACATTGACGGGACCGACGGGCAGCTCGACGCGGATCGCACCCGTGGGGCTCCAGCGGCCGCCTTCGAAATGCTCGTCGACGACGGCCGCGGGCAGCACCTGGAACCGGTCCTCGCCCCGACCGAAACGCCGGCTGCGTGCAATGCCGGTCCCGAAGAAGGACACTGTCGCGTCCCCCAGCGGCAGCGTCATGAGAACGCCCGGTTGGCCCAGCTTCACCTTGCCCTGAAAGTCTTCGATCAGGTCGCTCTGGTTGATGATGTCGACCGGATTCCAGGCTTCCAGAACGCCCCATTTTTCGGTCAGGATGCCGGCCTTCACCTCGGCATTACCGAACGGAACGCGGACGAAGGCCTGGCGCACATCGCCCGACGCCTCCTTGGTGGCATCGGGCGCGATGCGGCCGAACAGCTCCATATCGAAACGCGCATTTCCCAAATCGGCCGAGGCATTGAGGGTGGCATAGGTCGAGACTTGGACGTGATCGCGGTTCTGATCCGGATAGAGCGGCGCATCGGGATAGATTTGCGTTTCCGCGCCCAGCGAACCCCGCACGGACTGGCCATGCGCCGGGGCGCACAGGACCAGACATGCAGCGAAGAAGGGCAGCGCAACCAGGGACGCGGAAGGCTTCAACGCGACCACGATGCCATCTGGCTGGCGGAAAGCTTGGACGCGTTCAACCCGGTCTTGAAGCGATAATCCTGCCACGTGATTTCGGAGACCGACTTGTCAAGCAGGTTCGTCATGACGATCCTGGAAGGGCGCCAATATTTGTTCTGGAACTGGGTGTATCCCTGAAAGTCCAGACGCTTGAGCTCACGCCCGCTCTTGTCGAAATAGACGATACGCACCGGCTGCCAAAAGCGGGGATCGATGGTCTCGACCAGCTTTGAATAACCCGAATATTCGTATTTCGGCAGATTGGCGATGGTGTGACAGGTAGTCTGCGGTTCGCCGCAAGGTTCGTCCTTGATGAACTCATAGTCGTAGTTGGACAATTCCCACGTCGCGATGTCCTCGTAAGAAAACTCCGATCCGGCGAACGACCCGGTCTTGTCGCGCGCGGCAAGTCGCTTAACCCGCTTGACGGCTGGCAGATAGACCCACTGATCGTCAGGCGCGCCGGAGTTGGTGAAGGTTAGCGAAACAAATCCCGCCAAGTCTCTCGGTTGCGAGAAGACGACGAGGCGCTTGTCGCCGGCGTCCCGAACTTCGAGTGTGTTCATCTCAAAGTCGCGCTTCGCCTGGGCGCCGTCGGGACGGTGGACCGTCATCTTGCCATCCACCACATAATCAGCGAAGCCGGCATCGTTCTGGTCGACCGTCGTTGCGATCTCCCGGCCTCGCCGGACATTCTCCGATGGGGCATTGTCCTGAGCCAACACTGTGTTCGGCAAAGTGGCAAGCATGCCGGTGAACCCCAGGATCGCTGTGTTACGCAGATGCTTCTTCATATGACTGAATCCTTTGATAATAAGATCAGGCGCCGTGAACGTGCGCGGCCATCAGGCTGATGGCGTTGCGGATCATTCCCTCGTCGTGTTCGGCACTGATGAAGCAGCGCAGCCGCGCCGCGTTTCGCGGTACGACTGGGTGCATGACGGCATGCGCGATCACCCCGTTGTCGAGTAAGTGCGACATCAGGCTCAGCGCCTGATCGTCGTCGACCATCAGTGGAACGATGGGCACGCCCGCTAGCGATGTCCGGCAATCAAGCCCCGCATCCTCGGAGATCGACTTAAACATCCGGGAATTGCGCTGCAGTCGCTCAACGCGCTCGGGCTCGGCGCGAATCAGCCGCAAGGCGGCGAGTGCTGCAGCGGTGTTGGCGGGGCTGATGCCCGTGCTATAGAGCAGCAGCCCGGGGCAGAAATGCTTCAGAAGTTCGATCAAGTCCTTGCGCCCGGCAAGAAACCCGCCGCAGCTGCCGAAGCTTTTCGACAGGGTTCCGACCATCAAATCAATATCCGTCGTCGCCAGGCCGAAATGCTCGCACACACCTCGGCCGGTCTGGCCGACCGTGCCGCATGAATGCGCCTCGTCGACCATCAGCCATGCCCCGAATTGCCGCTTGAGCTCAATCACTCGCGGAAGGTCCACGAGGTCCCCGTCCATGCTGTAGGCGCCCTCCACCAACAGGATGGCGCGGCGATACTGCCCGCGATGCTGTTGCAGCAACGTCTCGAGCGCATCCATGTCGTTGTGTGGGAAAGCGATGCGCCGTGCACCCGACATGACCGCGCCCATCACGCCACTGTTGTGCATGTAGGCGTCGTGGAAGATCACGTCGCGCTGATCGAGCAGATAGCCAACCGCAGAGACATTGGCGCTGTACCCGCCAACCCCGACCACGACCGCCTCAAAGCCAGTGAAATCAGCTAGCTCGTCTTCGAGCTGCGCGTGCAGCTCGATCTCGCCACCCACCATGCGCGCTGCGCCCGCATGGCAGCCATAGCGTTCAACCGCCTCATGCACCGCCTGCTTCACACGCGGATCGTGCGAGAGGCCGAGATAGTTGTAGTTCGAAAAGGTGACGTAATCTCGCCCATCGATCCGCATCCCGCTGCCGACCTCGCCACTGCGCGCCAGGAAGTACGGGTTCCGCAGCGTGCTGCCCGATGTATAGAGGCCGCGTAGCTGCTCGATCAGTGCATGCTCGGGATAGTCGCTGATTTTCGGCGGTTCGGGGGAGTGCGCGGCCTCCGTTGTCGCTGGCTCAGCTCCGATCCCGCTTCGAACCCGATTCACGATGGCGTCAAGTGCTGTTCTGGATGTTGCTGTCATGTCTGCGACCCCATTTTTCAAAGCTATTCGGCCGCGAGCTCGAGGCCCGCTACGCCGCCGTGGATTTGCAGCAGGGCCTTGTCGGCCAGGTAGGAGATGGTCGTTGATCCCAGCAGTTCGACGACTGAGTAGTTGACGCCTAATGTGTTATCGAGCTGGATCCGGATTTCGGTCGTCATCAGCGAATCCACGCCGAACGAGTCGAAGGTCATTTCCGGCTTCAAGCGATCCGCACGGGTTTTCAGACCCGATGCGACTACTTCGGCGATCAGGCTGCAGAGAATTTCGTGCGCGGCCGCGTCCTCGACGCCGGCGAGCGCGGTGTGCAGTTGCTGGACGAGCGATGCATCGCCGGTCAGGGTCGCGCGGCTTTCCTCCACCAGCGCGATGAACGCGGGCGAGGCACCGCCGACGTCTTCATAGGTCGCCCATTTCTCCCAGGCGATCTTCTCGGCGACCGCCACCTGCGTCGTGCGCCGCGCCAGCGCACGGCCCAGCCCGCGCAGTGCCACGTCGACATCGAGCGGAGCCAGGCCGATCTGGGTGAGGTGCTGACCAATCCGGTCATCGGACGCCAGCATCCCGGTGCCGGCAATCGCGCCGAAATTAACGCTTAGCGCCGGCATCCCTAGCGACTGTCGAAGGTGCGCCAAGCCATCGAGGAAGCCGTTTGCGGCGCAGTAGTTCGCTTGCCGGCTGTTGCCGACGAGGTTGGCGATCGACGAGAACAGCACGAATTGCTGCAGCTCGATCCCCAGCGCCGAAGTCGCCTGGTGCAGGTTCCAGGCGCCGTTCGCCTTGGGGCGCATGACCTGTGCAATCTGCGCAGGCGTCAGCTCGCGAACCAGCTGGTCGTCGATGACACCGGCCGCATGGTAGATGCCGAGCAGCGGCGCATTTGGCTGATGCAGGTCGTGCAGCAGCGCCATCATGGTGTCGGCGTCGGCGACATCGATTGCATAGGCCTCGGCGCGAGCGCCCAGTTCGCGCACTCGGTCCAGAAGTTCGGGTGCACCCGATGTTTCGAGGCCCCGCCGACCGATCAGTACGATCCGCCCGGCACCATTACCCGCCAGCCAGAGGGCGACCGCGCGGCCGAGGCCGCTGAAACCGCCGGTGACCAGATAGGTTCCCTCATGATCCATCGCCGGCATGTCCGCCGCCTCGACCGCGATCGAGCGATCGTCCTCGCGCAGATCAAGCTCGACCCAGTCAGGGCCGATCGCCGCGAGCGTCTCCGGATCCAGCAACTCGGAGCAACCAATACGCGCCGCCGTCGGATAATCCGGTGCTGTGCCATTAAGCACGCTGGCGAGTTCCACGCGATAGGCCAAATCTTTCACAAGCGAGGGCAGGTCATCGTGCAGCCGCACCAGCCGGCCGCAATGTCCCGGCACCGCGAAGGGCGAAGGGTTCTTGGCAAGATCAACCAGTCGGCCGCCGGGAGCGAGCGCGGAGAAGCCAAACAGGCGGCTCCAATCAGCCATCGGCCCGGCGATAAGATCGAAGCATCCTTTGTCGCCTGCGTCTCCCCAGTCGGAAAGGTCGGCCGCCACGCGCACCACCAACACTCCTCTGGAGGCGAGCTGCGAGCTGAGCGCGTCGCCGACGATCCCGTCGACGATCAGTGCGCGCCCGGCGGACAAGTCGGCAAGGTTTGCCAACAGTGCTGCGCGGGCCACGATGGGCGCCAGCGACGATGTTGATGCGCGATTGCCAACCGCTTCCAGCACCGCTTCCGCCTCCCTGACGATCAGCCTGCTGACGAGCCGATGCGGGACGATGCCAGCCACGCGGTCACCCATGGCAAACCGCGTCGTGGCGGTTCCGGCGCGGGTAACCACGCCAATCATCCCGACCGGATCCAGATCTGCGCCGAGCTGGAGACCGAAACGCTCTACCCGCACTTCATAGCCATCGTCGGGCAATGTTGGCTGGCGCAGGAGCGAGGCGCTGTAAGCCGGGCCAAGGCGGGTCAGTTCGACAGCTACGTCGTCGGACGGTCTGATCTGCGCAGTTTCGGGCGCCTGAAGGATTGCGCTTGCAACCAACTGGGCCGCGTAGCACGTGCCGTGGCGCAAGGCGATCTCGTCGATGTGTTGTTTGGCAAGCAATTGCGCAAAGACGGTCTCGGCACGTTCCAGCGCCGTGCGGTCGTCAATATCAATCGTCGCCGCGTCAAGCAAAGCGAGCTCATTGCGTATAACCCTGACGAAGCCGGCCACTGCGGTGTGGGCGGGCACGACCCGGTCGCCGTCGGTTACCAGATGCGCGTTGCGCGTCACGATTCGCAGCGGCAACGGCCGATCCTGTGTTGCCATCGCCTGTATCGCGAGCAACATCTCGCCGAGCAGATGCGCGCCGGTGACGTCCTCGTCGGATCCGAGTCCTGTCGGAGCGAAGCCCGCAACGCGCTTTGCCTGGTCAAGCGCAGGCGAATCGGGTACTTCGGTCCAGGTGCATCGGTCATAAGCCACGGCGTGTTGCAGGGCGCACTGCTCGATCGCGTCGGCCAGTACGTCGCCCGGTTGAGCCACGATGAGGAGCCGATCACCGATCGCGACGGCTGACGCTTCTTCCGCCTGCGGAACCCAGACACGCTGGTAATCGCCGGCAGGGAAGTGGTCCACCTTGCCGCGGCCGAGCAGCGATCGACAGATCAGCCCCTTCAGCCGGGCGATCGGATGCCCATCGCGATCGGTCAGCTCGAAGTCGCAGACGATCTGCGAAACACTGCGCGAAATGATGACGGTTTTGCAGCGAATGCTTTCCGGCATCGGCGCATAGACTTCGAGCGACGCAAGCGACACGGGCAGATACGCACCCTCGCTCGCATCGATCAGGGCCAGCGCGGTCTGGAAACAACCGTCGAGCAGTGCCGGATGCAGGACATAGGCATCCACGGCTTCGCCGGCGACCTGCGGCCGCGTCAGCTCTGCCTCGGCGAGGCCGCGGTCCAGATCGCGGCGCAACGCGGTGATCGGCTGGAAGGCGGGGCCATATTGCAGTGCCAGTGCGTACAGATCGGCATAGAGTTTGGCTGGGGCGACCTCTTCCATCGCGCTGGTATCCGCCAAAGTCGGAGCATGAGAGGACGAAGGGTGCGCGCCGGCCGGATGGATAGATGCTGAGGCATGTAGCACCGGCTCCGCGGCCGAACCCTCGTCGCGCGAGTAGAGTTCGGCGCGGTGCCCGGTCGGATCGAACCGCACGTCGAGACGCAGCGACCGCTCATGATCGAGAACGAGCGCGCGTTCGATATGGATGTCACGCAGGCTCAATCCGGGGGCGTCGGGCCAGCGGCTCCGGGCCTCTTCGCACATCGCTTCGAGATAGCCGGCGGCCGGCATGATCGGAGCGCCGTCGACCACATGATCGAACAGATAGTTGAGGCGGCGAAGATTGAGATCGGCTCCACCATATTTTGCGATCAGCGGGGCGGATTGCCCCTCGAGGCGATCGCGAGCCTGGTTCACTGCCTCGCGCCACAGTGGGAGCCGTTGCCAGGGATAGGATGGTAGCGTGCATTGCAGCCCGGTCGCCGTCCGGGATGCCCAGTTGATCTGTCCGCCGCTGACATAGATTTCGCCGACCGATCGTCGCAAGGCTGGCGTTTCGGGCTTGTTCATCACCAGCGTTGAGGCTATGCGCGTTTCGACATTGCGATCAGCACAGATCTCCTCGATCGAGCGCCGCAGCACCGGATGCGGGCCGACTTCGACAAACAATCGGTACCCGTCGTCAAGCATCGCGCCGATCGCGTTGGCGAAGTAGACTGGTTGACGGACATTGTCGCACCAATATTCGGCGTCATAGCGCCGTGCGTTGGTCCCATCCTCGATAGCAGCCCCGGTGACGGTAGAATAAAGCGGGATACCGGGGAGCACCGGCTTCAGGCCTGCCAACTTCTCGCGAAGCTCGGGCTTCAGCGCCTCCATGAGAGGGCTGTGATAGGGCACCTCGACGTCGAGCACGCGGGCAAACACCATGCGCGATTCAGCTTCTGCCCGGATGGCTTCGAGCGCGGCCCGATCGCCAGCCACGGTCACGCTGCGGGGAGAATTGACCGCGGCCAGCGACACCAGATCGCCATGCGGGCGGATCACTTCGGCGGCATCTTCGACCGAAAGGCCCAGCGCGAGCATGCCGCCGCTTCCGGCGGTCTTGCCCTGGATGCGGCTGCGCTCCCGGCTGACAAGCAACGCATCCTCCAGTGAAAGCATGCCGGAGGCCCAGGCCGAAGCGACCTCGCCTACCGAATGGCCGACCACGGCGTCCGCCGAAATCCCCTCGGCCCTCAGCGCGATCGTGAGGCCGATCTGGATCATCAGGTTCGCGGGCTGCGCAAATTCGGTGCGCTTGATCCGCGAATCGGGTTCGTCGCGCGTCATCTCCGCCAAAATTGAAAAACCCGCGATGCGCGTGAACAGCGCGTCGGTTTCTTCCAAGGTGTCGCGGAATACGCGGTTTTCGCGCAGGAGTTCGCGCCCCATGCCCCACCATTGTGGCCCCATGCCGGTGTAGACGAACGCGATCCGCGAATCGCCATTATACGGCCGACTACCCTCGATCCCCGCAAAGGTCTCGGCGTCGGCGGACATGCCACGCAGCGCGGCCGCAAGTTCCTGCCGACTATCACCCCACACGGCGAGGCGGTGCGTGAGATGCGTCCGGCGCGCGCCCGCCGTGAACAGGATATCCTCGAGTGCCGCGCCATCACTCGTCTCGAGCAGGTCGGCGAACTGTTCGGCGCGCGCGCGCAGGGCCTTTGGGTCACGCGCCGACAATGGGAGAAGGAGCATTGATGCGTCCGACGGCTCGACCGTGAAACGAGCGGGCTCGACATCCGGCAAACTCAGGATGACGTGCGCATTGGTGCCGCCATAGCCGAAGGAATTGATCGCAACTTTGCGTGGCGTCTCGCCCCGGTTCAGAATCAAAGGCTCGCGCGGCAGGAATACTTCGGTCGGGATGCTCGGGTTGATCTCCTCGAGCCCGGCGACGGGGGGCACCTGATTGTGCCGCAGCATCATCGTCGACTTGATGATGCTTGCGATCCCGGCCGCGGCTTCGAGATGGCCGATATTGGCCTTGACCGATCCGACGACGCACTGGCCGCCCTGGCCGTAGACATCGGCAATCGCGCGGGTCTCGAGCGGATCACCCACCGGCGTACCGGTGCCGTGCGCCTCGATATAATCGATCTCCGCAGCTGCCCAGCCGCTTTCGGCGAGCACGCGGAACATCAGCGCACGCTGCGCCTCGGGATTGGGCACGGTGATGCCGCTGGTGCGGCCGTCCTGATTGACGCCGGCGCCATCGACAACAGCAAGGATCTGATCGCCATCGCGCAGCGCCGCCTCATATGCCTTCAGCACGACGACACCGCCGCCTTCGCCGCGGCCATAGCCGTCGGCACGCGCATCGAAGCTCTTGGACCGGCCATCCTTGGCCAGGAAGCGGCCCTTCGACATCGCCACCATATATTCGGGTCGGAGAATAAAGTTGGCGCCGCCGACCAGCGCGACGTCGCACTGTGCCGTCAAGATCGCGGTCACGCCCTGTGCGAAGGCGACCAGCGAGGATGAGCAGGCCGTATCAATCGACAGGCTAGGCCCGTAAAAATCGAACGCGTAGGAGATGCGGTTCGACAGCATCGTCAGCGTCGCGCCGGCCGCGCTGTGCGTTCCGATCGCCTCGCGGGCACCCGCACCCAGCTGGTTCAGAAGATGGTCGACCGTGAATCCGCCGACGAAGACGCCGGTCGAGGAACCTGCCAGGGCTTCGATATCCAGCCCAGCATTGTCCAGAGCCTCCCACGCCAGCTCGAGAAGCAGGCGCTGCTGCGGATCGATAAACTCCACTTCGCGCGGGGAGAGGCCGAAGAAATCGGCATCGAAGGACTTATAGTCATAGCCTTCGAGAAAATGGCCCTGATTGACATAGGTCTTACCGGCAACATCGCGCTCATTGAAGAATTTGTCGCTCGACCAACGATCTTCGGGAACCTGGCCGACGCAGGTGACGCCTTTCAGCAAATTGTCGAAAAACGCTTCCGGTGAATCAGAGCCGCCGGGGAAGCGACATGACGCACCAATGATCGCCACTTTTGCATCGCGAAGACCTATGGGTCCATCGAATGTGTTCATAATTGTCTCCAGAAATGCAATAGTGCTGCGCATAAGGCCATCTATTCTCTAGAAGTCTCATAAATTGTATTAATTACAAATCATATAAGCGGTATAAGTGCGGCCGTCGCAATTATCATAATATCTATTATGCATGATGTTGGTTGCTTACTATGTATCACCGCGCCGCTCAACGAGTACTCGTAGCTTAATAGGCAGATACGCAGTATGATTTCAGCGGGTAGAACAGCCGTCTACCGGCTTAAAAAGTTGTTTCTTCATCGCTGAGATAATCGACGGCCACACCAGCGCATCTACATCAATAGGGAATATGGATAAGGTCTCCGGAGCCATCCACTGCAACGGTCGGCGGGCCTGCGCATCGTCAAAGATAAAGCTGCTTGCCATAGCAAATCCGTATGCGCCGACAATAAGCTTATTAAGCTGTGCCTGCTTATCGGTAAGATTAGATAACACCTCGCTATACTCATTTTGACTAGAATAGTAGATTATATCTCCAGCCATCTCAGCCACCTCGCCAAGCGTAGGGGTATTGCGTGTAGCAGAAGAACAATGGATAACCTGGAATGTAGTATTCGATGGGTCAACGGCATTCGCCAACAACATGTTAACGCAAATATCAACAGGGATCATATCATTGACTGCCGCCTTCATCGATGCAGGGAAATACCTAGCACCTCCCAGCGCAATCGCTCTCACAAACGCTGGCAAGGAAATAGAGAAGTCGCAGTAACCTCTATTGGGATACGCCCACGCACCTGTTACAGATGTGATGCGTGCGACCATTACAAGCAAATTAGGATAGCGGTGGTGCAACAAGCGCTCCATTAGGTTTTTAGAGTAGGAATAGGCATTAGGCCACTCATTGATTCTTGCATTACTACCTGTTTCTACCATCTCGCTAAGTTCGGATTCTGCTGTGAAATCCTGATAAATTCGTTCTTGGAAGTTTTCAGGTGTCGAGCGATTACACAGCGCCCAATAGCTTGATGTTACCAGGTATAAAGTTAGTTTTTTACAAGTTGCTGCCAGGTCTGCCCCATGTAGCGCGGAGAAGGTATTAGCGTGAACCTGATCCTGTATAGTTGTGTCCCAGCGGGTATAGGCAGCCAGATGAAAAATAATTTCCACGTTCTCCCTGATTTCCCACAGCCAGCCATCAGAAATCCCCCAGTCCTCCAGCGTGACGTCCCCCTTTATCCAAACAACTCGTTCGTCGTGAGCATAGGCCAGGGAAGGGGTTGTTGAATGGTAAAGGCAGTAGATTCGTCCAATACCTTTAAGCTTCTCGCTCATGGTTTTGAGCAGTACCGAACCGATAAAGCCGGTAGTGCCTGTAATGAAAACCGCCTTACCCTCATAAGCTTTATCCATTGGTGTTCTCCTCGTACGATCTTAATTGGATCGTTTCCTGAACTTTTCGTCATTCGGGCTATGCAGGGCCTTTTTCCTATTGCAGTAGTCTGTCGATGCGTCTATTGCCAGCGTCCAATTCATCGACAGTGAGTGAGTGGTGTGTCAGACCGTTCAGTTCCATGATAAATACGTGACGACGCCAACGATCAGATACGCCTCAGTACAGCCCCAATGACCCAAGGGGCCGTCTGTGTTGGAGCCGTGCAATCCCCGTTCCGTTGGACTTAGCCAACTGCCAACTCTTTTTTGCACGCATGGTGGAGGGAAAATGGTTGATCGATACGACAGCTTTTTCATCCAACGCGCGAGGGATCGGCAATGAAAGGTAGGCGCAAAGCGAAAACAACGAAATTGGCTATGAAGTTTGAATTTGAGGCGGAGGCTCTGCGGTTATTGGTCTCGAGGTCCGAAAAAGCCTCGAATCGTTTTCTTGATTTTTGCCTTGCAATTGGGTTTATCGTGCAAGCCCTTAGTTTATATTTACACCTCTGCATAGTGGGCGAGAATGCTCGTGACTGGTTGTACCTGATCGTCAGTTCTTGCGGTGATTTCTGACGATATGTTAAGATTTGACGCGTGTTTAGATGTGGTGATGCGATGGCCGCTATGCAAAAATATAACTAACAGGGAGGTGCAGGCATTCTCATCATAAACTTCCTCAGTCGTAATCTGCATGCCCGTTGCTATAAGATGGATGTTTATAAACATTAGCAAGCATACTAATATCTCGTTGGCTGTTTATCTTCTTCGAACTAAATCTGGCACTAGTTATGATACTGTCCCCCAGGCACATACCTGACGCAGGAATTCAATCTGAGCATTCGCCTCATGACTTTCCTTGATCAGCTCATCTACAAGAGTCTGTGTAGAAATTTTTTTCCCACAGGTCGTTTCTATCTCAATGGTCTGGGGGTAGACACTGCAGAATGATTCCCCCACCCATCTGCTAATATTTACTGCTTGGCCGCATTCGACCGGTATTTCGCAAAAAACGCCCGTAGCCGTAAGGTTGATGGAGTGGAGTAATGATCCCAGACTAACCGCCACCTCATGATGGCATAGTGCATCTTTAAACGCGGATAGTGTTCTGGCACAGACAGTGTCGAATAACGGAAGAAATGGGGTGCTTACCGGTTGGCGGGTGATATCTACCTCATGGAATGCCAGTTTTCCTCCGGGACGCAGTAGGGCTACTGCATACTGGAGAAAAACTGTAGGCTCAGGTTGGTACATCAGCACATACCGGCCCGTGACCATATCAAAGCCACCTTCATCGGTAAAATCTGCTAGGGATACTGGAGAAAATGCTACGTTCTTCAGGCCGGAATCAGTCGCCCGTTTCCTGGCGATTGTGATGGCCGCACGACTGCGGTCAATGCCGATGACTGAGCCCCCGGGGCCAACCAGTTTGGCGACCAGCATGCTGACATCCCCTGGACCGCAGCCTAAATCTAGGACCCGCATCCCAGGTTTGATGCCGGCAGACAAAAGCAGGCGAGTGGTGATGGCTCTGAGCATCTTTGACTGAAATACCAGCCGTCGTATTTCGGATTCTGTATGACCAAGAAGATACTGGGATTCTGACATAATGCCATCGCCTCTATTCAAGTCTGCTGCGAAATTATAAATTTAATCACTGGATTGCTTATGTCGAGATTGGTAAAGATACCTTCTGAAAGTGAAAACAGTACCGCGCTGTCGGAGTATATAAAATTAACGTTTTTTCGTGATACCAACAATGAAATCAGGACGTTGAGGGGTATATTTGGCAAGCAATCTGGGAGTTGAATTGCAATTGATTTGCATGAAATATAAAGCGTTTTGCTAGCAGTCTCTCTGGTGCTGATATTTTTAATTAGCGTTCTGCCAATATGAAAAAATTCAGGTAGTGGGGAAGGCATAATTGCAAAAATAAATTAGATTCGTCATGTGGCTACTTGTGAGCGTTAACAGAACGTACACTATTTTTCTTTGGGGGGATTCTCAAGCCATATTGGGGGATTCTTACTTAACGAATCGATAGACTACAACGAAGATCCCAGACCTAAAATTTAGAGTGCTGTCTTGCACGCGACTTACACTTTTCCGAAATGGACAGAGCTAGCACGCGCAATTAGATCTCCGCTCTCGATATCTGCGCATATTAAAGCGACATCGCGATCGAGCGTCCGTTGATTATCATCCCATAGCCATGGGCGTGCCTCGGAAGCTGGTGTGCCGGTTATTTCGCGTAACGCGGTATAGAGTGGCAACATTGCTGGTGCCAAAAGTTGACTCGCGTCGTAATGTCCTGCAATTGCATAGGTCCGTAGGTCTACGGCTTGCAATCCGAAAATCAATGACATTGATACAAGTTGCCTCAGTAGATCAATAGACTGCCTCGCCAAATTAGCTGATCCAAATGCTTGGCTATTAATATTTTGGTTGAATTGTTCGGCATGTGTCGGAAACCGATCTGCCAAAGAGTTTCCGAAAAAGCTTACAAGTGGCGCTATTGAATTTGCAGAAATTTGCAAGCCTTTTAAGCCCATATTGACCTTCCGCTCACGATTACCTACCAACGATGGTGACAACCCATTGTTGAACTCGGGCGCTACCAATTGGGCAATCTGGACGTCGAGGTGCTTGGCTACGAGACTCAGGGAGTAACGCAAGCGATCCATTGCCATGCCCGTATACTGCGCGAGAAAGTTGCCTCCATAGAAGATGTCACCATTCTCAACGTCCACCAAAGGGTTGTCTGTAGTCGAATTCATTTCCACTTCGATCTGACGAGCCGCCTCCTCGAGGCCATCGACAATAGGCCCCATAAACTGAGGAAGGCAACGCAGTGAATAGCGATCTTGCACTAAACCTTCTTTGGGATTGCGATGTTTTCCGTTGGCACTTCGGATCAGCCCGGAGCCGCTAAGAAGATTGCGCATGCAAGCGGCAGTCCAGCCTTGGCCTGCATGAGGTTTATGATCGTGAATGAACTTGTGAAACGACAGATCAGTCCCACGCAGCCCCTGGATCATGAGCGCGTGAGCCTGAATCGCTAGTTCTACCAGTTTGCGTGCCTCATGAATGCAGCCCGCCGCGATAGCAGTGCACGCCGAGGTGCCGTTCAGCATTGCCAGCGCTTCTTTAGGTTCTAAGCGTAGCCGCGGCAAATCCAGTTTTTGTAATGCAGCGGTGGAGTCCATCGTGGCACCTTGGAAGTCAACCAGAAAACCCGCATCATGGCCAATTATGGCGCCGGCGATGTAGGTTAATGGTACCAAGTCTCCACTTGCCCCGATTGATCCCAGATCAGGGACATGCGGCGTAACGCCGGCGTTGACGAACGTCAACAATCGCTGGATAAGTTCAGGTCGAGGCCCAGATGCACCACGCAAATGTGAGTTGGCGCGCAATACCATTGCTGCACGGACGTCGGGAAAAGGCAGGTTTCGTCCGGCGCCGGCTTTGTGATACCACAACATATTGTCTTGAAGAGAATTTCTTTCGTCGGCTGGTATAAGCACATTAGCCATGCCGCCAAATCCTGTGGTAACACCGTAGATCATTTCGTTGTTGGCGACAGCTTGTTTCATGCGCGCATGAGCGCGGCCAATACGTTCATGGAGAGCCGGATCCTTCGATAAACCAACTGAACATTGGTCACGCGCTACGCGCATGAGGTCAGCGATCGACAATCCAGTGCCACGCAACGATACTGTATCTTCGACACTTGAATCGACTGCCTCAGGCTCGGCGGAGTCACTAAGTTCCGTTATATTCGTAGCGTTTGTCAGATTATTCATATTGGGTCTCTTTTGAAATAGGTGACAAGAATAGAAAAAATTTTTATGGCATCAATCATTCTGGAGATCGAAAACTTCCAGTTAATCGATGAGTGGCATCTTTACAGTTACGGTTCCACGGATACGCCAAAAAAATTGGAAAGGGCGGGAAGACCAGCGGAACGGTAACTCGGACCTTAACGTGTGCTTTGGTTTTGTTAGACTTCTACCGCTTGTTTCAGCGTGGCAAGAGTTCTTTGGAATCGATTAATACTAACGGAGTGTTGCTGCACTATTTTGTATCAGAGACTTTAAATAGAAATATTTAGCATTGGAGCTAATATAATCTACAAGACCAATGGTCTTGGCAGTGGTAACAGAGGTGCTATCAATACTGTATGAAAATAGAGTGTCCTGCCTCTAAAATAAATTCTCCAAAAAATTGGCTACGCTTTCTCGATCATCACACTATCGGAGGCGAACAGATGAGAGCCCAAGATATTGTCCTGAGTCCCGAAAGATTAAGCCGCCGGCGGTCGTCGCGTTCGGGTGATCCTGTTGGCCGCTCAAGGTTGTTCGCGGGTTGAAATAGCGCACTTGGTTGGATTCTCTATGCACTCGGTCACTCTTTGGTGTCAGTGTTTCGAGAACAGCGACTAGACGGCTTGATCGACAAGCCAGCGAGCGGGCGTAAGCACCACCAGAGGTGCTAATCCGAGTTATTGGGCAAGTAGTTTAACCGCGTATAGGTCAATCTCGCGGCAGCTGTCGAAGCATGGCGCGAGTCGCTGGCATCTCACCGGGCAGTGACCAGCTCAGCCCGCTAGGTATCATCCAGTGCAGGGAGGGAACCTATTCGCGCTCAATGACCACTTACCCGGCATCTCCCTTCGTCCTGGTAAGCCTACGCTTATGATTCCTTCGCTCAACATTTCGCACCTGTCGGCTGCGTCGACTTCGCTGGCCATACCCGTGGATGAAAAACACGCGGATAACGATGCTGTGCCTACCTTTGTGCGCAGCCAGGGGCGGGCGGTGGGTATTTCCAACAGATGGGTGAGCGCGGGCAAGGGACGGTTTTCGCCTGACCAGGGGCTGATGTTGGAAAAGGCCGCGCGGGCCCTGGTTGCCCAGGAACCGATCATGAGGCAAACCCAGCAACCGAACGGTGGCACCTTCGAGTTCGCTGCGGGGTTGGGCAGCGCTCATCACGCGGTGTATGAACACGACGGACAAAACATCACCAAACTGGCCGTGCGTGATAGGGGAGGCAAGACGCTGGTTGAAATCGATGCCCGCGATCTATCCGCCCAGTCCCTGGGGAAACACCCAAGAAGTAGCTCTTCTCCCGACAGTGACGTTGCCCAAAACTCGCGGTCAAGGGGGGCGCAGGCTTCTGATCCGGCATCGATCCACGAAAGTCGTTTGCCGTTGTCGGTACATGTGGCGGGCCAGCAGTTCCATGTGGGCCCGTTGCGCAAGAGGCTCGACCCTGAACTACAACCCAACCTTCTGCAAGCATTGCTTGCCGAGCCCAAGACGGTGGTCAGCGATAACCTTCACCAGGGTTACCGGGCGATATCGTTCATTGCCAATATCGACAACGCCAACCAGTTCATCACTTTCGAAATGGATCGCCAGGGCAACCTTCGTGGTGCGGCGGGAGCCGTCATGGGCAGTCATCAGCCCACATTCACAGTGTTATTGAATCCGTTAAACACGTTCACAGATAAATTCAGGGAAGTGCCTGCGTTAAAGAGTCAAGCGGCGATGTTGGCTGCTGGCCCGGTGTGGGGCCAGGACGAGCGCGTCAGTAACTTCAAAGAGATTTCGTTAAGAAATATCAACGAAGTCAAAGCCACCCTATGGCCTCTGGAACAGCACGAGCGTGCATTTATGTCGAAGCTCTTGAGTCAGCCATTCTTTGCCACCCACGTCACCACCCATGACGTGCCCATTGACCGGCCCGATGGCAGCGTTTCGTTGTTTTCCAGGGTCAAGCTTCAAGAGCGCAATATCTCCTTCAAGGAGATGCACTCCACCGGCGAGGATATTTCTGAAGTGGGTGGTGATGATCAAGTTTACTTCTCGCTGGAGTCTGGGCACGAGCCGCAAAAGGGTCGAAGTCGCTTTGGTGATCGGATGATGCGCTTTGACCTAAACCATCCTGCGTTCGTCAAGACCGGTGTCATGACCTTGGTGGACCCTTTTTTGGGATTACCACCTTCGGCGTATGAGCGTTTTGACGCCATCATGAATCACTTTCGAACTGACCCGGATGATGACCCCTCTGAACAGGAGGAGGCGGTAGTCGAACGTCTCAATAATCGCTTCTTCAGCGCCGACGAGTCGGCTTTTCACGGCCCGCACATTCTCGAAGGTATCGGCTTGCACATCGTCAGTACGCTGCGCGAGTATGTCCCGCCCCAGGTAGCGAAGACAATGCTCTACAACGAGGATATCAACAGCTTGGTCAATGGCTTGTTCAGGCCACAGATAATGGTTCCACGTCACTTTTTTGCCCAGCTCCATGACCAGGCCGAGATTCATTATGACTCCACTGCACTGCCCTGATCTGTCGCTTGCAGGGGCCGGTTTTGCTGACTCAGTCAGTTGGGTATCGGCTTGATTTCTTGGTTCGCGGACGCCCTTCTACTGCATTTATGCCGAGCAAGCTATGCAGATAAATCAAATTAGACGACGAAAAACGAGGTCCTTGGGGAGCAACGGAGCAGGATTACACATATCCACAACCTGCCTATCTATATAGCTGGCATGCGGCTTAACGTGTGACTCGCTATGTTAAATCGGCAACCCCACTGCCCGCAGCACCCACAGCGTTTCTTGCGGTTCGCCTGCCGTTTCCGACGGCACTCCAGGCTTACCCTATTCCGCCTGAATTTCTGAGCGGGGCAGGGCCCTCGCGTTCACCGGCGGCCCACTTTCCATGATGACCGCACCCCAGCAGTGCTTATTCCGTCACAGCTTTATCCAACCGTCATGAAACTTAACGTTCGGCCGACACCACTCACCGGCCACCGATGGTAAAGACTTGCCCTTGGCCATCCTCTACTCTGAGCGAGATTAACCCATGCTTTCTACTACACGCCTCTCATCAATTCCGCCCCAGAACGCCCACAGCCTATCAGCTGATGACCGTACAGCCATTCCTTCGCAAGCACGCCCGTCCTCTCAGCCCGTACCCGTGACGCTGCCACCTTCTGTAAGTGTCGCAAACCTCACCTTCCATACCGGTAAAGTGATGACGGCGCTTTCTGAGGTTGAACAACGCATTCTTCACGGTGCGTTTCATCCCGAAACCCCCAAAGAGCCGATTGAACATTTAAATGACAACCTCATCCTCACCTATGCCATCGGCGCGAAGGATTATTTTTCACCCCTACATTTGCCGCGGGACCTGCCCGAGCAGATGCGGGTTACCTGTGCCCTTGATCAGTCCTTGAACCTGAATCGGGTGATCATTGCTGATCTGAAAGGGCATATCTATTGCGATGCCAGTTTTGAGCCACCTGCTACGCCAGCACTAGCGCTAGGAGAACAAGGTTCCTTGTCTACGAGGGAAGTCGCGTCGGGTCCTGGCTCTCCAGTACGGACTGCCTTCAGCTCTCCCGCCGCTAGTCAGTACGCCTTACGTGACGCTCGGGCACAATTCTCGGCCGTGGCGAGGACGGGCTCCTCGTTAGCTGCTGCAGCCCCCTTATCCGGCGCTCCCCAAGCTCCTGCCACCAATAAGAAGTCGGCGACGGACGCACAGATCGAGGCGCAGCTGAGAAATAAGCATGGCAAGGTGAGATCCGGACGAGAAGTCGGAAGCGTACTGAGAGCCTCCGGATTGTCGTCAAGTACATCTCGCATCACCACGCAGCTGCGGAAAGTAAACGTTGTCCGACCGTTTGCGTCGGCGTCGGATGATCAGCTCCAGAAGGAGCTAAGAAATCCAGACGGCACGATAAGAACTAATGCCGAAGTCACAGCCGCACTGCATGCCCGCGGATTGGGGGCAGGTTTAGCTCGCATGACCCCGATGATGCAGGCAATAAGAGGTGTACGGCACCTGCCGACGGCGACGGATGATCAGGTCAAGGCGCAGCTGAAAAATCTGGACGACACGCCAAGAAGCGTGGAAGAAGCCCTAACAGCACTGCGTGCCACCGGAGTGGGGGTAAGTTCAAACCGTATGACCGAGCTGATGCAGGCAGAAAGAGGTATGTTAAAGCGACCGGCGCCGTCGGATGATCAGATCCGGACGCAGCTGGTCAAGTTCGACGGCACGCTGAAAAGCACCAATGAAGTCGAAGACGCACTGAGTACCGCCGGGTTGGGGGCAAATCCAAATCGCATCGGGAAGCTGCGGCGGAAACTGCTGCTGGAAGCAACAGAACTGCAACAGCCCGCGGCAACAGGGTCGCAGGTTGGGGAAGAATGAACTGAACCGAGGGCCAGTCAGGAGGGGCGCGCTTTCCGCGCGTGCCCCTACGATCAGGAAAAATTCGTTGATCGAGAAGTTTCCGGTAAGAGCCGGCTTTCAGTCATCCATGGCCCTTCGCAATCGGACTTCTGGCCGATAGTTGTCAGTGGGTACTGCACCGAAAAAAAGCCAAAGGCGTCATATTTGATAGGCAAAACCTTGGAATTGGGGAAGCTCCGGCTTTCGACGAACACAAGATTCTCTTGGCGCCCAATCGTGTTGTGTGTAAGGGGCCGGGGAACACACCTTCCTCGCCCGGCCGATAAGGGCGATTGTGTCCGCGTATTTTAAGCGGACGCAATTACCCTTAACGCCAGGATCGCTATGCGCCAACGTAAGTCCTACCCGAAATCCTTCAAGACCCAAGTCGTCCAAGGGTGCGAGCAGCCCGGTGTTTCCGTGGCGGCCATTGCGATGAGGCATGGTATCAACGCCAATGTCGTTCGCTGGTGGCTACCGCTTTACCGCGATCAGCAGGCCGCCATGCTGCAATAGACGGGGTGGGCGCGGCCAACTCGCTATTTTGGTTTGCCAAACGGCGGTAGTCAGTTGAGTTATTGGAACCCCAACGGATTTGTTACCACTCACCTTGGATCAATACAGACCAGGGAGTTGGCAATGCACGAAGATACAATTGAATCGACAAAAATCTATACCCAAGTTTTTCCAATGGAATGGATTGAAATCGGGCTGAGCGCGTTTTCGAGCCATGCGCAACACGTTGCCAATCTAGCCAAGCCGCAACCTGCCGCCTCAATCGGCGGCGTCGAGCTATTTCTTCCGTCTAATGTGTACCATCCCGGGATCGGACTATCCTCCAGCCTTTTGGTCGATGCACTTTTGAGCGAAAACATTGGGAGAACCGTGTTGGACTTGGGGTGTGGCAGTGGTTTTGTCGGGATCTCTCTCTATTGCCAAGGGATGGATCTGGTTCTGGCCGATATTTCAAATGCCTCAATCTCGAGCACAACTGAAAATCTCCGCCGTATTGGTATACCGGGGAGAGTGATATTGAGTGATTTATTCTCAAATCTGAAAGGCATGCGCTTCGACACTATCCTATTTAATCCGCCTTTATTCGACAAAACTGTAGAGCACGAAGCTGAAATCGCATTATGTGACCCCAATGGCGATTTGCTGACTCGTTTTCTAACTGAGGCGACACAGCACTTGACTTCAAAGGGTCGTATTTATTTTATGGCGTCCAACCTGATGAATCGCGAGGCGTTGTTAAGTGGATTGGGAAGTTATCGATATAAGATCATCTCGTCTTCATTTTCAATGCAGTCGGAGGTCTCACGCTGGATAGTCAGCGCTCGATCGAAGCATTGAGCGAAACACTAGATTGTTATCTCCTGCTTATCGACGGAATTACAATTTGCGATACATGTACGTCCAGGCATCCCATCTTGCGCAACTAAACCGGTTGCCACCTGTGTGGCAGCAGCTCCGCAATCTCACTCGCCCGCTGCGTCGGCAGGCGCGTGAGGACGTCCTTCAAATAAGCATACGGATCATGCCCGCTGAGCCGCGCCGACTGGATCAAACTCATGATCGCCGCCGCGCGTTTACCGCTGCGTAGTGATCCTGCAAAGAGCCAATTTTCGCGACCCAACGCCCACGGCCGAATCTGGTTCTCTGCCCAGTTATTATCAATGGGCACAGCACCGTCATCGAGATAGCGCGACAGCGCCGTCCAGCGTTTGAGGCTGTAATCCAGAGCTTTACTTATCGCCGAGCCGTCGTGCACGATCTGGCGCTGCGCGATCATCCAGGTATGCAGAGCATCCATCACCGGTACCGCTTTTTCTTGCCGTATTCGGCGGCGTAAATCCGGTTCAAGGTCGCGGACTTCACGTTCGATTTCGTACAGCAACTGGATGTAGCGCAAGGCCTGTTCGGCGAGCTGGCTCTTGTTGGTGGCATGCAATTCGAAGAACTTGCGCCGCGCATGGGCCATGCAGCCGATCTCGGTCACGCCGAGTTCAAAGCTGGCCTTGTAACCACCAAAATCGTCGCAGACCAACTTGCCTTTCCAGTCTTGCGGGAAGTTGCGTGCATGCTCTCCGGCACGGCTGGGTCTGAAGTCGTAACAACCGCCGCCAAGTCCGAGAACTGGCTGGTGGCGTAGGCCCAGACATACGCGCGATGGGTTTTCTTTGCGCCCGGCGTGAGCATCTGCACCGGCGTTTCGTCGGGGTGGATAACATGCTGCCCGAGCACCACGTCACGCAGTGCGTCGACAAACGGCTGCAACTGCACACCGCTCACGCCAACCCATTGAGCCAAGGTTGAACGTGGGATGGACAAACCGGCTCGATCAAAAATCGACTCTTGACGGTAGGGAGGCAAATGGTCGGCATACTTCGCAATCATGACGTGCGCCAGCAGCCTTGCGGACAGGATGCCCTTGTCGATGACCCGCGCCGGCACCGGTGCCTGGATCAGTGTTTCGCACTCATCACAGACCCACTTGCCAAGGACATGGCGCTCGACGGTAAAAACGCAAAGCGTGTAGCCCAGTTTTTCGCTGACGTCTTCACCGATATGCTTGAGTGCGCAGCCGCAAAGTCAGTGAGTGTTGTCCGGTTCGTGGTGGATCAGCGTGCGTGGGAGCTCCGGCGACAACGCCGTGCGCTTAGCCCTTTGCTTTTTCTCGGTCGCAGGTGGAGATGTTTGCAATGCCTGGAGCTCAGCCTCAATCGCCGCGATATCGATCAAATCGTCCAGCAAGCTGGCCTACTGCGGATTTAAATGTTCGTTACGCTTGGCAAACTGCAACCGCTTGAGCTGCGCGATCTCGTGGGCCAGTTTCTCGTTGACCGTTTTGTGGTGGTGGATTTGCTTGCTCATTGTCTCGACTGTCTAATCGAGACTTTCCACACGCGGCATCAACTGCGCTGCCAGAGCGCGCAGTTGTTCAGGGCTTAAGTGGTCGAGATTGGGCAGCGAAGTTATTCCGCCGATTTTGCCAGAGTATGCGAAAACCGACGACAGGCTGATCGGACAATTGCACGGCCTGGCTGGTCATGGCAGGCGTTATACGATGGAAATCGCACTATACCCAACCCGTCGTGCACCAGCACTTTCATGCGATTGGCGCGGCGGTTGGCAAACAGATAAGCGCAGTGCGGCTGCGCCGCACCGAACACGGCAACCACCCGCGCCAGCGCGGTTTCAGTACCGGCGCGCATGTCCATGGGGTCGGTGGCGAGCCAGATGGCGTCGATGCGAATCATCGCAACAGATCTCAAAGGAAGGTCGCGCAGGCGGCCGCGCCATCGGTCGGCCAGTTCACTTTGACAGCGCCACGCGGGTGCGGGATTTCAACGCAGATATTCGATGACGCAGCTTGCGAATTTGCTCCGGCTAGCCGCATGGGTAAGGGAATAAAAGCAAGTTGCAGCTCCGTGTTTTTTTGTGTTTGCACCCGAATCCATTTGTGGACAAGGTTCGCGTTGAGGCTATGGCTCAGCGCGACGCTGGCAATCGAGGCACCGGGCTGGGCGCAATCTTGAATGACTTGGACTTTGAAGGATTTGGAGTAGGAACGGCGTTGTGGCTGCATGAAATACCCGCTTAAAAGGCTAGAACTGGTGCCCACTTAAATTTAAGTGCACACCATGTCTTGGATTTACAGGGCTGGATAGATGACTTGGCCGGAGGGATACTGTTGTGTATCCGCAAAAAGCCATTCGCACACAAGACGGATTTGTGTTGGTGGGAGATGTTGGCGTTTTTTCTGGTAGCTATCGCCTCAACCGTCTAAATCATCCAACCATCAACGGAACCCGCTCGACGTTTTGGACACCCATGAGGGAACCCTCTAGGACGACGACTCCGATGCTGCCGCATTTACCCCACGTGATGGATTGCGAGAAAATTTTGCGCTCGATGCAGGTACTCGCCCTCACGCTGAGTGCTCTGTGCGCGGGTTGCCAATCCATAGGCCGCATGGACGACCACGGCAGTATGCGGTTTCCCCGGGTACTCACAGGCATTAGGCCCGTCGCCGGTTTGAACCCGAGCGCTTTTACGGGCGATCCCACGCAAGATCTATGGGCGCGTTTGGGCCAAGGGTTCACGTTACTGGATAACAACGGAACTAACCTCAGGATCGAGCAGCAGCGTGACTGGTTCATCAGTAATCCGTCTTTCCTGGGGGGCGCCAGCGGTCGCGCAAGCCGCTATATTCACTTCATCGCACAGCGTCTTGATGAGCGCAAGATGCCACCCGAGCTGGCGCTGCTGCCCATTATTGAAAGTGCCTACAATCCCATGGCCAATTCAAACCGCGAGGCGGTAGGGCTTTGGCAATTCATCCCCTCGACCGGACGGGATTTCAATCTGTATCAAACTGGGTGGTATGACGGCCGACGAGACATTCTGGCCTCCAGCAATGCGGCCATGGACTACCTGACGCGCCTGCACGATCGGTTCGGTGGTGACTGGCTGTTGGCACTGGCTGCATACAACTCTGGTGAAGGGACCGTCAGTCGCGCCATTGCATGGAATCAGAAAAGGGGCCTGCCGATCGACTATTGGCACCTGACGCTTCCTCGGGAAACTCAGGCGTATGTGCCCCGGTTCCTGGCGTTGTCACTACTGGTGAGAGAGCCGCAAGCCTATGGCATAAAGTTGAGTCCGGTAGCCAACGAGCCTTATTTCGAGGTGGTCGAACTCAGCCATCCGGTGGACCTGGCGAAAGTCGCTGTCGATGCCGGGATCGAGGAAGCCGAACTATTGGGGCTTAACCCAGCGTTTCTCAAGAATGTAACGCTCGATGGTCCTGCATATTTGCTGGTACCCCGAGCGAAAGCACAGACATTGTCCGTCAGTTTGGCAAAAATTTATGACGAGGACCTGGCGCTTCAACACTTTCCGCAAAAGCAGATGGATAGACCGGTTGCCAGTGTGCAAACGAAGCCGTTGATGCCCCTTCAAAAGCGACCTGCAGTTGCAGCAAAAACGCCAAGATACGACAGGCCGAATGCTTCGAAAGCAGCTGTGGCGGTGGTCGTCTATTCCGTTCGCCAGACGCCCTGAGCTTTTTTTCGAGTCTTTCTTACACCAACTTTTTGAGCGAAAACTGGATCCAAGCAAAGGATGGCTATCTTGATGCAGTGGCGGGTGGTTGTAACATTGCTAAGACACATGATCATACGGATTTCAATATTCGATTATGTTCACAATAGTTCCTTTAGGCCCAGGGGCTTCCCAATAAATGGCTGTGAATATTTTTGCCGCCTACCAGTAACCTGATCTGGAAAATTTAAAGAGCGTAGTTGCGTGTTAAAAATCTGAAAGTCGCCAGGTCGCTGTCACGGGGGGGCGGAAGCCAAGGCGTGCAGCCCCTCGCTGACACGGGACAAGCAGACAGGTATTGGATTCAGCAGTGAGTTGAATGGAACAGAAGGAACTATTTGAGCTAAACGTTTGAAATAAAAATATGAGCAAGAAAGTGTTGGTGAGTAGCTAATGGATGCCTTGTAAGTCAGCGTTGGTTGTTGCGGAAAAAATTGAATTTAGGTAACTAAGGATCCGTAAATCATCGAGCGTTACGCTCTGGTTTTTATTTTGCCTTGGTCGTGAAACTGACTCTGTTTAAGCAGAATTTATAAGGCATTGATATAAGTTTTTAGCTGAATTGTAGTTGTCGGTAGCTCCTCCAGTGTAGGAGGTAAAATGAATTTGATCCGGGTATTGTGATAATTGTATGGGCTGTTTATTTGTTTTGATAAATCATTGTTTTTAAAGGAGAATATAATTTAATAAATTAGATGTTTATGCTGATTCTGAAAATTAACTTGAATAAGCGTTCAACTTAAATACCTCGGGATGGTGTCAAAGTGATGCCATGCTCGTGATATGTGAACTCCTGACGCCATTGAACTAAAATTAGATATTACTGCCATTGATAAGCATGCTATTAATAGTCCGGCTTGCCCAACGCGAGAAATTTCGATGAAAGAGGGAATCGTTGTAAGCACCCTGGAGTTGCAGGGCGACACAACTGCAATGGATGTTCATCAAATTGCGATGAGCGCCGCACATGTAAAACTGGATTTGCTCTTGTGTGGGGAAACGGGGACCGGCAAGGATTCCCTGGCCAAACATATTCACCACTTGTCTGATCGGAAAGGTTCTTACGTGGGCATAAACTGTGCCGCGATCCCTGAAACACTTGCTGAAAGTCAGCTCTTCGGCGTTGTGAACGGGGCCTATACCGGGGTCAACCGCTCAAGAATGGGCTACATCGAGGCGGCGCAGGGCGGTACGCTGTATCTCGATGAAATTGACAGCATGCCATTGGCCTTGCAGGCCAAGCTGCTGCGCATCCTTGAAACACGTGGCATTGAACGCTTGGGTTCGACCACCTTCGTACCCTTGGATTTTCGCGTGATCGCTTCGGCGCAACGGCCATTGGATGAATTGGTGGAACAGGGACTTTTCCGACGCGATCTGTTTTTTCGGCTCAATGTGCTGACGATCCAGTTGCCCGCCTTGCGCAAGCGTCGCGAGCAGATTTTGCCCCTGTTCGACCAATTCACCCATTCCGTGGCCGCTCACTTCGAACGGCCAGTTCCGGTGCTGGACAGCCACATGGTACAGGTGCTGCTGAGTCATGACTGGTCCGGCAATATCCGTGAGCTGAAGTCCGCCGCAAAACGTTATGTGCTCGGCTTCCCGATATTGGGAGCTCATCTGATCGAGAAGCAAGTTCCAGTGTCTGGCCTGAGGACGCAGTTGAAGGTGATCGAGAAAATGTTGATCGAGGATGCGCTCAAACGGCACAAGCACAGCCTCGAGGCGGTAGGTCAGGAACTCGATCTTCCAAGACGCACCTTGTATCACCGCATGAAGGAATTGGGCGTTTGAGTCCGCACCGCCTGCACCCTGGTTTCATTCTTGACGTAGCGAATTGCCGTCCTCTGGCAACTCCAGTGCATTAGAGGTCGTGGATGGATATATTCGATTATCAACGGTACGAAGATAACGACGGGCCTAACCTCGAGAGCATTGCCCAGAATATTTCGCAGTTGGGTATTGATGTGCTGCTCTGGGGAGAAACCGGGACTGGCAAGGACACCCTCGCTATGCGAATCCATACCTTGTCTGGAAGAAAGGGCCGGTTGGTGGCGATGAACAGCGCTGCTATCCCTGAATCTCTCGCCGAAAGCGAGCTGTTTGGTGTGGTCAGCGGCGCCTATACCGGGGCTGACAGTTCACGCATGGGATACATCGAGGCGGCTCAGGGTGGCACACTGTATCTCGACGAAATCGACAGCATGCCATTAAGTCTACAGGCCAAGCTGCTCAGAGTGCTTGAAACCCGCAGCCTGGAGCGCTTGGGCTCCACGACGGCAATCCACCTCGACCTATGCGTGATCGCTTCCTCGCAGCGTAAGCTCGATGAGCTGGTGGAGTTGGGGATGTTTCGTCGCGACCTGTATTTTCGCATTAATGTCTTTACCCTGCACTTGCCCGCCTTGCGCGAACACCCGGCCAGAATCGTTCCTTTGTTCAGTCGGTTCGTCGCAGCCTTAGCGCAGGAATTGGGTCATGATGCCAAAAGCATGAGTCCTGTCTTGTGTCAGGTCCTGCAGAACCATAACTGGCCTGGCAACATTCGCGAGTTGAAATCAGCGGCGAAACGTTTCGTGCTGGGATTTGACTTGTTAGGTATCGATCAAATCGATGACTACTACTACTCTTCCGGTCTCAAGTCTCAATTGCGGGCGATCGAAAAGGTGTTGATTCAGGAGTCACTCAGGCGACATAAAAATAGCATCGAGGCGGTCAGTCAAGAACTAGGTATCCCCCGGCGTACCCTCTATCACCGCATGAAGGACCTTGACGTTTAAGTCGTATCCATAGGTCTCTCGTTAGTGTTCGCAAATAGCCCTTCGTAGATCCCTGAGCATTTTTGGCAAGGTTTTCACTCGTCTGCCGTTTAACTCGATTTTTTAATCCGCTACGGGACGGAACCGAAAAGCCCGTCGGGACCACCTATCCTCACCACGCAATAATGCGGGCTTTCAATCAAGGGAATTATCATGGCTATCACTCCAACTACCATCGCGAGCACCTTCCTCCAGCAGGTCGGCAGCGTCTCTAAGGGCGCCGCTAACGTCGCAGGGACTGTCGAAACGCAAGCGGAGTTAACCCGCTCCGCCGGAACCGCTAAGTCCGTGGATGCTCAGCGCGAAGCCAATAGGGACCAAGATAAGAACGGTGCGGAAATGACCAAGTTGATGTCTGACGCGACCATTGCGAACCAACAGCAGTCGACAATGAACGCTATCAACTCCATGCAAATGGATACTACTAACAAGGAACTGAGTGCGCTAGCGAAGAACGCGACAGGCATCAACTACTGATGTTTCCCCCCCTTTGCTTTGCAAGGGGGCACACATCTTGTCTTGGAGGTGTCATGGTTTTTTTGAACGTTGACACTCCATAAGACTGCGATCTGTCCGGTAGCCGCGCGGCTAATGGTGCGGGCTCGCCCGCTGCTGCAATGGATGGCGACAATCCCTCGGATCTCGCGCAATTCTTGAGTGGCCTTGCGCAAAAAAAAGGCCTTGGGGTGACCCAGGGGCGGTTCCGGAGAGCAGGGCAATGGTTTGGCCTATCTGGTTTTCCGGTTGGAGCCTCAGCTTGTTCCACGCGATCTGCTCAGCAGCGCCACAGACACAGACATAGACACAGACACAGACAGCAGTCTCATCGGTCCCTGACGCCAGGTTCCAGCAGCAACGCCCTTGCTTGATGCCTTATCGCATCTGAATCGACACAGCCTTCCGGAGAGTTCATATGAGCATTTCCACTGTCAATGCCGTTAAAGTCCCGTCGCTGGACATGGAGCAGAGTCTGGTGACAAGTTCTTCCCAAGCGGATGTCGACCTTTTCAGTTCCGCCATGCGTTTCGATGACGCGCCAGCGTCCAGTCTGAGCGATGAGGTTGCGGGGGCGGTGTCAGAGCGCCTCGAATCCACCGATAAGCTGTCGCAGCAAACGATGCGCAGCATGAAAGCGATGTCGGCCACCGGCGACCCGATGGACATGGCCCAAATGAGCCGCTCGATGTCGCAATACTCGCTGCAAATGGCCTTGACCACCAAGGTGGTGAGCAAGAGTGCTCAGGCGATCGATAAGCTGACCAATCTGCAGTAGAGGTTTTCGTGAAAATTATTGGCACGAGCCTGTTGCTCTGCGTTCTGCTACTCAGTGGTTGCAGCGATGAGACTGATCTGTTCGGCGGCCTGTCCGAGCAAGACTCCAATGATGTGGTGGCCAAGCTTGCCGATCAGCATATTGCTGCTCACAAACGCTCGGAAAAAACCGGCGTAGCCGTTGTCGTGGCCACCAGCGACATCAATCGCGCGGTGCGCGTGCTTGATGCGGCCGGGCTGCCCAGACATTCGCGAACCAGTCTGGGTGAAATCTTCAAGAAGGAAGGGGTGATTTCCACTCCGCTTGAAGAGCGTGCGCGCTACATCTATGCACTGTCTCAAGAAGTGGAAGCGACCTTGTCGCAGATCGACGGGGTGATAGTGGCCCGGGTTCATGTGGTATTGCCCGAACGCATTGCACCCGGTGAGCCGGTGCAGCCGGCATCGGCCGCGGTGTTCATCAAACATACGACGGCGCTTGATCCTGACAGTGTGCGTGGCCGGATCCGGCAAATGGTGGCCAGCAGTATTCCGGGTATGTCCGGGGAATCTCAGGACTCGAAAAAGCTTTCCATTGTGTTCGTCCCCGCTGTTGAATTTCAGGACACCGAGCGGCTGGTGAATTTCGGTCCTTTTCTGCTCGACAGCAAGAACCTTGGCTTCTGGAGAGGCGTGACCTGGGTGATGCCTATTGTGCTGTTGTTGCTGATCACGGCGCTGACTTTGGGTTTGCGTGCTGACTGGCGAGAGGCGCTGTTGCAGCGAATCCGGCAACAAATCCGGCAGCGATTTGGCAAAGGTTCGACACTGCCGGCACGGACATGACATCGCTAGATGATCGCGAAGAATGGGTGCGGTGGTGGTGTTCGGCATGGCAGTGGGCACATACCGACTGGAAGGTACAATTTGCCGCGACCAGCGGGCTGACACCCGACGACTTTGAAGCTTTGATGCGAAGCCGACACGGCGACTTTCTGCGCAGTGTTGGCATAGTGCCCAGCCAGCCGCCGGAGCCGTGCGAACATCTGATGCATTGGCTGGCGCTTAGCCCGATACAGCGTGAACGGGCGTTGTCTTTGGCGCGGCGGATTTGTTTTGCGCCCCTTGATCTGTCACCGCGCACTGATGACTTTGACACTCTCTGGTGCCAACGGCTGGCCAAGGCACTGCGTCCCGGACTCTGGCTGGATCCATTGGTGACAGACGTGCGGCCGTTGCTCGGTGCCTGGCTGGGGCAGGCGTGTTGGTTGCGGCTGCGGTTGATGTGGCCACCCGCAGAGGTCGCCGAGTCGTTTGGCGACATGCCCGACAACAAACTCCAGACATTGTGGCAGGCCATCCTGTGGAGGGTCGCCGCACCATGACCTCGCGGCAGGAATCACACCTATGCTAGTCAAACGCCGACTTTCGCTAAGCTCGGCCCCCGTCCTCGCCGAGCCTATAGTGCGCCGCGAGGATCTGGCCAACGCCCAACTGGCTCATGAAATGCTCGCCACGGCGCGTCTTCAGGCCGACCAACTGTTGGCCCAAGCGCAGGCGCACGCCCAAGGTGTGCTCGATCAGGCGCTAGCCGAGTTTTGGGACACTGCCAATGGATTTCTGCAATCGCTTGAAGAGCAACGCCTGGCGTCTCGGCACGAAGCGGTGGTGTCGGCCGAAGAGCTGCTCAACCTGGCGCTGGGGCGGTTGCTGGACGAAACCTCCTTGGTCGAACGCATCCGTGCGCTGGTGCGCAATCTCGCGACCAATCAGGTGGACGAGCGCGCAGCCACTCTGAGTTGTCACCCGCAATTACTCGAGCCTTTGGCTGAATGGTTGGCCGAAAGTCGCTTCGCTGACCATTGGCAACTCAAGGGGGACACGTCGATGCCCATTGATGCCTTGCGCTTGAGTCACGTCAACGGAGCGTTCGATATCGATTGGCAAAACCTGCGTCGAGGGCTGCTCCCCCAAGACGATTGACGTCGATGATGGAACCGTACGGGCGCTTCGTTCCACACAGTATTGAATCCTTCTGATGGGGCGTCTTGACATGATCGAATTCAAATCCTTGGAACATCATCTTGATCGCTCGTTTGCCCGAGCCCATGACGAGATGGACGACGCCGCGATGGATGCGTCGGAAAGTGCATCGCCTGAAGACATGCAGGCATTCAACGATGCCTCACAAAAGGTCGCCACCGCGACGACTCTGATGAATGAAGGGTTGCGCGCCCAGCACGGCATCACCAAAGCAATCATCGATGGATTTCAGTGAATTTTGCGAGGTGCTCGCCCACTGGTGTCAGTTGCGCCCGGCGATTCCACTGGATTGCTGGATCGAGGAGGCCAATGCACGCCTGGCCTCGGTCGAGGGGGGCGTGCGTTGCAGCATCGACGTACTCGACCCCTACGATGGCAGCGATGCGCAACAGGTCAGCGCCTTGCTGAGCCAAGGCGGCGCCAGTATTGCCTGTGCCTGCGACGGCGCGCTGGGTATTGATCCCGACACACAGTGCGTGGTCCTGCTCAGTTGGCTGCCAAATCCGTGTAGCCCTGCCGATCTCTTGAATTGCCTGGAAAGCCTGGCCAACCAGCGCGCGGCCATGCTCAGCCTGCTGCAAGCTTCCAGGCGCGGCACAGTGGCGGGGCGCACGACAATGAATACCTGGCAACCTGGAGTGTGAAATGCGCAAGGCCTACAAGTGGTTGCCTTTGTTGTTGATAGGAATGATTGCCCCGGTGTGGGCCGCAGTACCCAAGGCTTGGACGCACACGGCCTACGCCTACGATGCGCAGCAGACTGACCTGGCGACGGTCTTGGGCAGTTTCGCCAAGGAGTTCGGATTAGGCCTGGACATGCCCGTTATGGAGGGCACGCTCGACGGTCGTATCCGCGCCCAAAACCCTCAGGAGTTCCTTGATCGCCTCGGACAGGAACATCACTTTCAGTGGTTCGTCTACAACGAAACGCTGTATGTGAGCCCCACCAACCAGCAGACTTCGGCACGGCTGGAGGTGTCACCCGATGCGGTGGATGACTTGCAGAGTGCCTTGACTGATGTCGGCCTGCTCGACCCTAGATTTGGCTGGGGCGCTTTGCCGGACGAAGGCGTGGTGTTGGTGCGCGGGCCGGCCAAGTACGTGGAGTTCGTGCGCGGCTACAGCAAGAAAATCGAAGCGCCTGAAAAGGCCGAAAAGCAGGTGATCCTGACGTTCCCTCTCAAGTATGCCAATGCGGCCGACCGGACCATTCGTTACCGTGACCAGCAGCTGTCAGTGGCCGGGGTTGCCAGCATTCTTCAGGAACTGCTGGAAAGCCGCTCGCGTGGCGAATCGATCAATGGCGTCAACTTGATGCAGGCGCAAGGTAGCGCGGGCTCCGGGCCTAGTTCGACGGGCCTGTCCTACGGCGGACTGGACACCGGTAGCCTGCAACAAGGGCTGGATCGAGTGCTGGGGGGCGGCGGTAAAAAATCCAGCGGTTCCAAATCGGATAGATCGCGCATTCGAGTGAGCGCCGATGTGCGCAACAACGCAGTGCTGATCTATGACTTGCCCAAGCGCAAAGAGCTGTACAAAGAGCTGGTCAAGCAACTGGATGTGCCGCGCAACCTGATCGAGATCGACGCGGTCATTCTGGATATCGATCGCAATCAATTGGCCGATTTGGCAAGCCGTTGGAATTTCAAATCAGGCAGCGTGAGTGGCGGCGCAGATCTGCTGCAAGGCGGCAACTCGACGCTATTCATTCAGGACGCCGGCAAGTTTTCCGCCGATATCAAAGCGCTGGAGGGCAACGGTTCAGCATCGGTGATTGGTAACCCTTCGATCCTGACCCTGGAGAACCAGCCTGCGGTGATCGACTTCAGCCGCACCGAATATTTGACTGCGACGTCGGAGCGGGTAGCCACAATCGAACCCATTACTGCGGGCACCAGCTTGCAGGTCATACCGCGCTCGATTGACAGTAATGGCAGGTCCCAAGTGCAATTGATCGTCGATATCGAGGATGGTCAAATTGATATGTCGAAAATCAACGCAGCGCAGCCAAGCGTGCGCAAGGGCAATGTCAGCACTCAGGCGGTGATCGCCGAACATGGCTCGCTGGTCATTGGTGGTTTCCATGGACTGGAGGCCAACGACAAGGTCAACAAGATTCCGTTACTTGGGGATATTCCCTGGCTTGGCAAGCTGTTGTTTCAATCGCGAAACCGCGAGCTGGCCCAGCGTGAACGTCTGTTTATCCTCACGCCGCGCCTGATAGGCGACCAGGTCAATCCTTCGCGTTACGTGGAGAACGGTAATCCTCATGACCTGGATGCCCAAATGAAAAAAATCGCCGCCCGCCGCGATGGCTTTGTCCAACCGACACGGGGTGATATCGAGCAGGTCTTCACGCAGTTGCTCGATGGCGTCATGCCCGTCGGGTTCACTCCCGGTGCGCCGTTGCCATTCGCAGCCGAGAGCCTGTGCGATCCGAATAACGGCCTGACCCTGGACGGCCAGCGTTCACAATGGTTTGCGCAAAAGGATTGGGGCGTCGCGGTGGTGGTGGCCCGTAACACTACACTCAAGCCGCTGCGAATCGACGAAGGTCGTTGCGGTGGTCGTTGGGTCATGGGCGTAAGTGCCTGGCCACATGCCTGGCTGCAACCCGGTGAGGAAAGCGAGGTGTATATCGCGTTGCGCCAGCCTCAGGTATCAAATCAAGCGACGAAGGCCAGGCCTTCGCTACTCAAGAGCGTAAGCCAATGACAACCCGTCTGTACGTGACCTTTTTTGCGCTGCTGGCTGTGCTGTCGGGCTGCGCTATTCATTCAGGCTGTTCGCCGGATGCCTGCAAACGACCGGATTCTTCCGATCACGAGCTGGTTATCTGGTGGCCACCGGATATGCGTCAGGGCCTGGATGACCGGGACCATGAGCTGGATTTCACCGTCGTGCAGTTAAAGGATTGAGTCACATGATTCAGGTTACACAAAAGGATGCTTTTTATTCTCACGTCAAGGCACAGCGGTCCGCGGTCTGGCCGGTGGCCACTGGCGTAACGTTCGTCAGTCGCGCCGAGCATCACAATTGGGGTATTGCCCTGCACCTGGAGGGCTGGACGTTGCGGCCCGAGCAGTTGCGCGACGCCTTGCAGCGTCGTTTCTCGCAGGCGGAGTTGTTCAGCGACTATTTCCTGTTTCTCGATGTGCAACGCGATTTCGTTGTCTGGCATGCAGCGCCCGGTGTGACGGGTTCGCTGGTAACGCTGGACTATATCCGCCAGCATCAATTGATGCTGGTAGGTCTCGATCACTTGAACGACATTAGCCTCTGATCAGTCCGGCGCCGGAGGGTCGTCGACGGCGTTGCGCACCGCGGCATGAGCCTGGAAGGTCTGGTTGATCGTGCGGTAGGCCAATCCCATTGCGGCCGCCGTGGCCCCATTGCCCAGAAAGCTCGCCAGCATGGGTGACACACGATCTCGTGCCACCAGCTCACCCATAGCCATGTTGGCTGCACTGGCAAGGCTGCTCCAGCTCATGCGGGCCAATGACTGATCGAGTACGCGTCCATAATCCTTGAGAGGAAGGCTGGGCTGGAAACTCTGCGAAACACCCGATTGTTCAGCGTCCAGATGCCTGGACACATGCCCATCCATGATCGAGACGAGGGTGTTGAAACCCGAGCGCGTTGCTGCCAGCAACAAGATCGATTTGGCCAATGTCTCACCCCGCAAGGGCTGTTGATGGGCATCGGTCAGGTCCGGACTGGATAAGGTTTGGCCCGCCGGCAAGATGCCCTGATTAACTGAGTCCTGGACAAACCCCATGGCCAGCGTCATGGCGCTGTAGATCCAGCCCAAGGTTGCCATGTTGTCTTCGTTGACCCCGCTGGTTTCTTTACCACCAAGGATGCCGGTCATGCTGAGGCTGGCCTGCAGGGTTTCGCGTGAAACTGCGTACGTGAAATGACGCAATTGGGTTGCGATCACCCGAGCGCTGAGGGCGCCATCGCCTCGTGCGGCGCCCAGGGAAGCGATGCCCAGATACATCACTTCGGCAACCACCTGGTTGCGTGTGACGTTGCGTGAGTCCTGCTGTTGTCGGTGACTCAGCGTATCGCGCTCTGCGGGTGATTTCGCGTTCCAGTCTTGAGTGCTCAAGCCAAAGTGGCCGCGCACCGCCACCGTGGAATCGGCACCCAGCCGATCCATGCGTGGATGACGCACGTACACATGGCTGGCAATGCTCGCCATGGAAACCACTGCCTGCAACCCTAGCGCGGCCTGCGGATTTTTCTGCGCGATGCTGTTGGCCAGAAGACTGTAGGTGTGCATGAAGACCACCTCCGCTGCCAGCGTGGGCAGGCCGCAGTTGGCCACCTGTTGCAAGGTTTGGCCGACCGCTGCCAGGGTAGCGCGCCCGGAGGGCAGATTGGCAACGCTGTCGCTCCAGCTTTGCAGCGCGCGGTGCTTCAGGCTCCGGCCCGCAGCGCTGCCGATTTGGACTGTTTGATCACGCAGTTGGCCACTGTGGCGGGCGACCGATTGCAGGGTCGGGTCGAGGTAGTCGCGGTGAAAGCGTTGGTTCAAACCGGCGAACGCCTGGGTGGCACGCGCTTGCATGCCCGGTCTTGCTCGGGGCTGCAGGCCTTGCTCCAGAGCGGAGGCTTGGCCGGCACGGTCGCTCATTTCAATGGAGGATGGGTGAAACGTGGCCGCAGGAGGCCGGGGTATCCGATCACTCATAGCCTGGACCTGGTGACGGACGACGCCGCTGGACGGCTGCCCATAGCGCCTGCCAATTGGGCGAAATCACCCAGCCAGTCGCCCAAGGCAATGCCGTCCAAGCCCTTGGAATCCCACCGTGCCTGCAGACAGGCACCATGAGGTGCAAGCGCTACCGCGCAGCCGGTCAGGGTCATCAACTCCAGGTTGGCGCGCAGGGCGAGCGTGCGTTGGCTGCTGCTATGCAAGGGGCTGTTGATAGCGGTACTGATCAGCAGGTGACGCTCGTCACCGTCTGCAATGATTTCCAGGGATTGCTTGCCGATACGAATGACCCCGATGGTGTCGATGGTCTGAGCCGGCGTGGTGTTGCCCAGGTGTTGCAACGCCTGAACGAGAAAGGAACGATGCCAGCTGTGGGCTATTGCATCCTTGCCGGACGCTGGCCGGGTGGGCGTGGAGGGCGGCTCGGCCAGGGTCTCGGAATGGGTGGGTCTGGTGCTGAGCGCGGTCGCTCCGGCGATCAGGCTCTCGGCTAAAGCAATCAGCACAGCGAGCGCTTCGCCCAACTGTTCGGTATCGGAATAGGCTTGCATGCTGAGTCGATTGAGCAGCAGCCCTTGGCCCTGTTCGTCGATGGCGGCGGCGCACGTGCTTATGGCACTCATGGCGCAGTTACTGCGCAACAGCAATTCGTTCCAAAGCAACGGTGGCACATCGTTCGGGCGCGACAGCAAGCCGAGTGCCAGCCATTGTGGCTGCGGGGCGTCGCGCCAGGGTTGCAATTGGATGGCCAGGCCAGGCAGTTGCAACAGGCCGCAATTGGCGAAGTTTTTTGCCTCTGCGGCGCTGAGCCCCAAATGCAACGCTGCACTCTGCAGCCAGGGCCGTGCCAGCGGATCGATCGGCGATTTTACCGGCGTGTCCAAGGACGGCCGAAAAGGTAAATTCATGGTTCGGCTTCCGTGGCGGTTTTGAAACCAGTTAACCGCCTTTCGGTGACAGTTTCATGACTGAAGTCAGGGCGCCTCTACTCGGATCACCTCATCGGTGATTTCGTCGAGTTGGCGAACCACCTGATAGATGTGCGCCACGGCCAGCAAAGTGGTGCGCGGGATGTGCCGGCCGTCACCGACCTTGTACAGCGTGCGCGCCAGCCACACGCTCTGGACGACCGGAATTTTTGCGCGTTTAGCGCGCTCGATCAGGGACAGGGCATCGTCGTCCTGACCTTTGCAATGAATCACTGGTAAGGGCGTTACACCGGGTCGGTAATACAAGGCCACCGCATAGTGGGTAGGGTTGACCACCAGCATGTCGGCGTCTTCCACAGGCTTGCGTGGCGTCGTGGGAGCCTGATTCAAGAGCTCTTTAGCCAACTGGCGGCGATGACCCTTAACGTGAGGGTCGCCCTCGGCCTGTTTGTATTCCTTCTTGATATCGTCATGGCTCATGCGCAGTTTTTTAGCGTGGAAATATTTTTGCAGAGCGAAATCGACAATACCCATGGCCAGCAGCAGGCCCAGGGTGACACGCAATATATGCCGGAATACTTGCGCCAGTGCGTGCCAATAGGTGGTCAGATCCGAGTCTGCCAGCAGGATCAAGGTATTTAGTGAAGGCTTGATCTGCACGTACAGTACCGTCGCGATCGCCGTGGCCTTGAGGATGCTCAGCAGCAGGTTGGTGATGTTCTGCCCGGACAGCATCTGCTTGGCATGGGCAAACGGATTAAGCTTGGCGAGGTCCAGTTTCAGGGCTTTGGGGGCGAACAGAAAACCGAACTGCATCCAGCTGCCGACCAGATGCGTCAACATCGCCACACCCACACTGCTGAGGATGAAGCCGATCAACACGGTGATTCCCTCGCTGCCGATTTGTGCGAGCGAATGGAGGAAGGGCTTACCCACTTGATTTAGCGACAGTGACAGCAGGTATTGCAAACGCACCATGCTTTCATCCGCCAGACTCAGGGTGACTTCGCTGACCGCCAGCAGCACCAGCAGTTTGCTCAAGTCCTGGCTTTTACCGACGTCACCCTTCTCCCTGGCATCGCGAACCTGCTTGGGGGTAGCCTTTTGTGTTTTTTCGCTCATGGTACCTGCACCAAATGCCGCATCAAGTGCTTGAGATCCAACAGCTGTTGCAATTGCCCATTGCCCAGTTCAAGCAGCGTGGGCAAATAGATCAGCAGAAAGGCCAGGCCCGCGATGCTCTTGGCGGGCATGGCCAGTATCGAGACGTTGAGCTGTTGCGCGTAGAGACCAATGATCGCCAACGCAGCCTCGATCAATAACAGCAGACCGATAAAAGGCGCTGCATACAACATGACGTGTTGCAGCGTCTGGTTGAGTTGTTCGAGGAACGTGTCGAGACCCTCCACGGTCATGCCTGGCAGCCATGCGGTGGGTGGCCACACGATGTAACTGTCCCAAATCACCTGAGTGATCAGCGACAGACCACCGGACAGGATTACCAGCATGACCAGCATCTCCTGGAATGCCTCGCCCATTGGCGTGGCATCGGGCCCCAGCGCCGGGTTGATCTGCCCACCACTGAGTGCCCCGCGCTGGCTGTCGAACAAGGCGCCCACCGAGGCGAACATCCAGAACGGGGCATACAGCAGAAGGCCGAGCAGGGTGCCCAGCACGACCTCTTTGATCAGCAGACCGGCGATCTCAAGCCAGGCATCACCGTGGATCGTCAACGCGTGGCCGATCGAGGGTGCCGGCACCATCGCCACCACGGCCACCACGGCATAGCGCACCGGCCCCTTCAGGTATTTGAAACAGAACGCTGGCACCAGGACCATGCACGGCAGCAGGCGTGCCATGCCCAGGCCCATACCCAGCAGCAGTTCAAAGAGGCCTTGGGCGTCGAAGGGCATTTAGTGCGCGCCTCCGGTCCGGGCGATCAGGTCAAACGCCATGTTGATGAACTGGATCAATTCCACGCCGATCCAGCGCCCGGTCGCGGCAAGCGTCAGGCCTACTGCCGCCAGCTTGACCCCAAATGGCAAGGTCTGGTCCTGAATCTGCAGCAGTGCTTGCAGCAGCGAGGTCACCACGCCCACCAGCACCGCTACGCCAAGAGGCGGGGCAGTGAGAATCAGCACCAGAAACATGCCTTGCTTGAACAATGCCAACGCTTCCATGGCAACCTCACATGTACGAATAAAAAAGGCTGTCGAGCAGGCGGGTCCAACCTTGCACCAAGACGAAGAGCAGTAGCTTGAGCGGCAGTGAAATGGTCATTGGTGACACCATCTGCATACCCAGCGCCAGCAACAGGTTGGAGACAATCAGGTCAATGACGATGAAGGGGATGTAGATCAGAAAACCGATCTCGAAACCGGCCTGCAATTCGGACAGTACGAACGCTGGAATCACCAGCATCAAGTCGTCCTTGGTCGCCTTGTCGGCCATTTCCTTGGGCCACATGCGCCGGGTGTTGTCGAGCAAATGAGCGATCACCTCTGGGTCAGTGTTGCGGCTCATGAAACGCTGCAGCGGTGCGATAACCGTGTCGGCGCTGGCCTGGAGTTTTTCAGTGCTGCCCAGCTCCAGCGGACGGTCGTGCACGCGTTGCTGTATCTCATGGGCAACCGGCGCCATAACGAACATCGTCGCCGCCAGGGCGATACCGTACAGGGCCATGTTCGGCGGCACTTGCTGCACACCGATGGCATTGCGGGTGATCAGCAAGGTCATGGATATTTTCAAGAACGCGGTGCAGACGATCAGCAAAAATGGAACCAGCGACAACGAGCCGAGAAACAGCGCAAGTACAACGGGGTTAATGCCTTCCATGACCATGTCAGGAGGCCATCCGCGTGATCTGCAGGCCGAGGCGCCCGTCTACATCCACCAGCTCACCCTCAGCGACCACTCGCTCGCCGTGACACAACGTGGCATGTCCCGGTGTGATACCGGACACCTCCAGAACCATGCCTGAAGCCAGGCACCGCAATTGGCCCAGGGTCAGGGTCAGGTTGCCACAGCGCAGGGTGAGCTCCATAGGCAACTGCTCCAACGGATCCGGTGCAGGGGTGTCGGATTCCGGAAGCTCGGACTCATGGTCGGCGGTGTCCTGTTCCTTGTCGTACTCGTACTCCAATTCTTCTCCGTCACTTTCTTCGGATAACAGCTCAACCTTGTCCTGATACAGATCGTCATCGCCCATTTTTAAAGTCTTCCTCATGGCTCAGTCGCAAAGTAAGTCGTTGGGCATGGGCCTCTATGCCCGCCTCCCAGATTCGGCCCGCCAGGTCCAGGCGGCCATTGCCCTCACTGTCGAAATGGCAGTGGCCGGGCAACACCACGTCGCCCGGGCGCAAGGACGCCAACTGCTCCAGGGTCAGGGAAAGTTGGCCGATGACTAGTGGATGGGAGATTTGCCAGTCATCACCCATTGGCGATTGATGTGCCTGCCAGGGCGCGCCGGTCAATAGGCGAAGCAGGGTGTCTGGGTCAGTGGCAAGTAGCGCGTGGACGGACTCAGTACCCAGGCGCACATGAAGTCGGCATTGCACCTCGGCGGCAAGCTTGCAACTGTCCTCTTCGACGGGTTGGATCGGCGCCAGCAGCGCGGCGATCGGAGCGCTCAGTTGTTGGTTCAGAAATTGCCAATACCAAGGTTGGTGGGTGCCTTGCAGCACCGCGGGCACGTCACCCAGCAGACTGAGTACCGCGCTGGCATCGCTCAGGCGCAAGAGCCCGATTGCACTGCGCAGCCATACCCCGTCGTTGCTCGCAAAAGTGCCGTACGTCACCGGACGCAGCGTCAACTCGCCCATCAGGCCCTGGGCGCTGAAGCCCAGTGTCAGGCCCTGACCCAGTTGGCGTGTGGCCTGGGCCAACCGTTGGTCGATTCGACGCAAGGACAACGGATTCATGAGTAGAAGTCGTCATGCAGTGACAACTGAACGTCATGCCCAAGCGCCTGACTCAGTGCTTCCTCGCACGCGTCCTGGCGAGATTGCAGGCGCGCCAATACGTCGGGGCGGGCGAAACCCAACTCAATCTCCCAATGGCTGTCGCGCTTATTGGCCTTGACGTGCACCTTGCCCAGATTGGGCATCAAAAGCGTAACGCTGAAGGGCTGCCCGGCCTGCGAAGGCAGTTGTTGGGCCAATTCGTCGATCAATTGTGTGGGCACACCCTCGGCGGGCAACGGCATGCTGAAATTGCTGCCCCCTGCGAATCCTGAATGGCTGGGCTCTTCGCTTACCGGCGGTATCAGCAGCTGTGAAAAAAACAAGCCGTCGGCGGCCATCGGGGTGTCGGCTGCCTGATGCTGCCACGTAACACGACCGCGCTCGGTTTCCCCGCGCTTAGCCGTCGACGGTGAGGCAGGGCGTGATTCGCTGGGCCCCGGACGGTCGGCGGGCGGGGCGACACGCGGCGCAGGTTTGGGTTGCGGCGTCGGTGGCGGGGTGGATTTGATGGGTGCGCTCATGACGGCTTAACCTTCTTCATGGATGGCTTCTTTCAGACAGGACAGTTTTTCCACCGCGCGCTGGCGTGCCTTGGCATTCTGGCGAGCTTGTTCGAGCAGAGCCTGTTGCGCATTAATTTGCAGGCATTGCTGATCGACCTCCTGACGGACTTCGGCTAGACGGTCGAGCATCCGGCGCTCTTTGTCGTGCCAGCGATCGACCTCAGTCATTGTCAGAGTTTGTTGCAGGTGAATGTCGGCTAGGCCTTGACGGCGCTCGCGCTGATTGATTCGTTCCTGGCCCAACGTTGCTTGGGCCTGGGTCAATTGATCGTGCATCGTTGCCAGTTCCGCCTGAGCCCGGCTCTGAGCGCGCTCGGCTCTGGCCTGACGATGCTGGCGCAAGGGTGTCAGTACACCGATCAACCTTTCCAGCTCGGCGTGTTGCGGATCGATTTCCAGTTCTTCATCCATGGCTACTCCGGCAATTGCGACGTCAGGTGCGTGAGGGCTTCGAGGGTGTTTTGTAACGGCACCGGTTCGCGCAGGTCTTGTTGCAGAAAGGCGTTGATGGCGTCATTGAGTTGAACCGCGCAGTCAGTGACCGGGTCGCTGCCGGGGTGGTATTCGCCCAGGCGCAGCAGCATTTCAACCTGGCGATACGACGCCATCAGGCGGCGCAACCGGTTGTTGGCCCGCTGATGCTCGCGACTGCTGACGTTGCCCAGGACTCGGCTGATGCTGGCCTGCACATCGATGGCGGGGTAATGCCCGCGTTCGGCCAGTTTGCGCGACAGCACGATGTGGCCGTCCAACAGCGAGCGCACTTCATCTGCCACCGGGTCATTCATCGAGTCCTGCTCGATCAACACGGTGTACAGCGCTGTGATCGAGCCGGTTTCGCTCATGCCTGCGCGCTCTACCAGGCGCGGCAGCAGAGTGTACACCGATGGCGGCAGGCCGCCGCGGCCCAGGGGTTCGCCGGCAGCAATACCGATTTCCCGTTGCGCACGGGCGAAGCGGGTCAGGGAGTCAATCAACAGCAGCACTTTGCGGCCTTTGGCCCGGAAGGCCTCGGCGATGGCGGTAGCGGTGAATGCGGCTCGGGCGCGCTCCATGCTTGAACGGTCGGAGGTGGCGCAGATCAACACCGAACGTCGGCGCAGGGTCTCGTCCAGCTCATGATCGAGAAACTCGCGCAGCTCACGACCTCGTTCACCGATCAGCCCGAACACGATGACATCGCACCCCATGTTGCGGGCCAATTCGGCCATCAATGTGGTCTTGCCACAGCCGGCACCGGCAAACAGCCCGACACGCTGGCCTTCGCCCAAGAGCATGGCGCTGTCGATGGCCCTGATGCCGGTGGGCAACGCACAAGTGATGCGTGGGCGTTCTGTGGCTGGCAGGGCATCGGCGATCACCGGCCGGGTGACACGACGGTCATGGAGGCCGGCAAAGGCGCCGGTAGCGTCACCCGAGAGCGGACGACCGAAACCATCGAGTACGCTGCCCAGCAGACTATCGTCCACGCCGATGCGATGGGCGATGCCCAACGGGCGGATGTGGGCGCCCACTTGAATACCGTCCGGGGTGCCTAGGGCGCTGAGCAACGTGCATTGCGTGGTGAAACCGACGATCTCGGCCAGCATCACACTGCCGTCGGCCTTGCTCACTTCGCACAGGTCACCGATTCTCGCCGCGGGAATCTGGCACTCCAGCAAAATGCCGCTGACGGCGCTGACCCGGCCGCTGATGGTCGCCGCAGAAAAATTTTCCAGCCTGGCGACATGCCCGGCTTTCCATTGCGCCAATGCCGCGTTCACCAGCGCAACTCATAATGACGGTCGCCATCGAACTCGACGCGCTGATCATCGATGCGCGTCAGGCGCAACCCTTGCAACTCGTCACCGATGTACAACCGGTGGCCATCGGCGGTCACCAGATGCGCGCGCGGGCCCGATATGATCTGCACGATCACGAACGGCAGGCCAGTGCTGGAGGTGGCAACGTTATCGATCAATGGCACGGGGGAATCGTAGCGATCCTTGAAGCGTTGGAGCATCCGCTGGTACACCTCCAGCGATTCTGCCTTGAGGTTGCCGCTGATCGTCATGCCTTCAGGCGTCTGTTGCACGCTGATGTCATTGAGCATGCGCTCGCTGAGCATGGTGCTGAGCTGGCGCCGCGCATCCTCGGCGTCTACCAGAGAAATGCGCTTGCCGGAGAAGACCGTTTTGGTGGCGTCTGAAATTGCAACCGGTTCGAGCGTTGAGGAAGGCGTGCGAGTCAAGGTCCAGGCGCTGCCGACAATGCCGATCAGCAGGCCCATGATCACCCCGCTGACGCGATTGAAAACCCGTGAGCGGATGGCGATCTTCTCACGCGGCAAGGTGCCGGACGACGGCTGTGCCGGGGTATCGGTCTGCGTGTTGGCGGCGGTGGGTGCGGGTACTGCTGGCCAGGCATCCTCGGCCGCGGCCAAGCACAGCCATACCGAGCCCAACGTGAAATTACGGTTGAGTGTCAACACCGTCACCGGGTGCGCATGCCCTTGCTCGTCGCATACAACGCCGTCCTCTGCGCTCAGGGTCCAGTCGTCACCGACCCGCTGCAGGCGGCAGTGCAGGCTCGCCATGCCGGGGTCAAACAGCGCCAGATCCTGTGCCGCATCGGCACCGATCAGCCATTGCTCGCCAATCAGTGGCAACGCAGCCCCCTGATGCAGTCCGCTCAATACCCGTAATTCAAACATCCGGTCTTCTCCAGGTGAATCAAGCGGCGTACTCGTTATCAAAGGGTTGCTCGTCGTCATCCAGATCAAAACGACCCATGACCTTGACCTGGGCGGTGTTGCTTACCTCGGCGAATGACAGCACGGGGACATGGTGGAATTCTTCCTGCAACAATGTCCTCAGCGGGCTGCGCAGGTCCTGGGCGACGAGTAGCACGGCCTTGTCCAACGAGCGCAGGGGGAAGGCTATGTACAGTTGCTCCATCAGTAGCTGGCTGGTTCCGTGCTCCAGTGCGAAGAAAGTCTCGCTCTGCGTCTGACGCAGACCGTCGCGCAGAATGCCTTCGCTTTCCGGCGTCAGCAGCCACACCAGTAAGCCCTCGGGGCCGCAGTATTGATGAAAGATCTGAGACTTGAGGGCGATGCGCACGTAGTCGGTCAGAACGGTGATTTCCCGCTCATGCTGACCGTGCTCGATCAGGCATTCGGCAATCACGCGGACGGCTCGCAGCGGTATGCATTCGGAGGCCAGGCGTTGAAGTACCGCGGAGAAGCGCGCCAGGGGCAGCACACGCTGCATTTCCTGGGCAAGTTCCGGTTGCTCGGTTTCCAGCCAGCCGAGAATCGCTTTGGTTTCCTGCAGGCCAATGAACTGCGGGCCACAGGCCTGCAGTACCCGCTCCATGCGCTCGATGATCAGGGTCATGGCACTAACCGACTCAATGTCGTTTTCCAGAAGGAGCGGGGAATCGCTGGGCATCCAAACCCACTGACTTTCCTGGCGGTCGGCGCTGCCGGGTACAGCTGATTCAGACAGCGCCCGAACGTCGACGGCAACATGGGTCTGAGTGAACGTGGCCTTGAGCAGCGGAACCTCGTAGACCGAGAAGCGGAACTCGTCATATTCCAGGTCGGCGGCGCGCTCGATGATGAAGGAGGGCAGGGTCAAACCGAAATGCACCACCAGGCGGTTGCGTCGCTGGCGTATTTCGCTGACCAGCGCTTCCACCTGATCGTTGTCCTGCCCGGGATGGAACTGTAGGACGAACTGGCGGCTCGGCAGGATGGTGCGCAAATCTTCGCGACCATTCATTTCCGGCGAGACTGCGACAGGCTGCTCCTGATCCGTCTTAGGCTTGGCGCGTTGCAGTTGCAGCAGGCCGCCAAAGCCGCAAATGAACGCAATCACCAGGAACACCGCCGTGGGCATGCCCGGTAGCGCAGCGAAACCGAGCATGGCCATCGCTGCCATGATCCAGGCTTTGGGTTGGCTGGTGATTTGCTCAGCGATCTCCCGGCCGATGTTGGCTTGCACGGGATCGCCGCTGGGCACGCGGGTGATGATCATGCCGCAGGTCACTGAAATCAGCAGTGCGGGAATCTGGGCAATGAGGCCGTCGCCAATGGTCAGTACCGTGTACAGCTGCAGGGCGTCACCACCGGTCATGCCGTGCTGCATTACGCCGATGGCGATACCGCCGATCATGTTGATAGCAACGATGATCAGGCTGGCGATGGCGTCGCCGTTGACGAATTTCATGGCACCATCCATGGCGCCGAACAGCTGACTTTCCTTGCCCAGTTCAGCCCGTCGTGTACGGGCTTCGTTGACCGTGATCAGGTTGGCACGCAGGTCGCTGTCGATGGACATCTGCTTGCCGGGCATGGCGTCCAGGGTAAAACGTGCACCCACCTCGGCCACGCGCTCCGAACCTTTGGTGATGACCATAAAGTTCACCACGGTGAGGATCAGAAAGATCACCAGACCCACCGCCAGATTGCCGCCAACCACGAACTGCCCGAAGGCTTCGACGATGTGTCCGGCGTCCTGGTCGAGCAAGATCAGACGCGTGGTGGAGATCGACAATGCCAGGCGGAACATGGTGGTCAGCAGCAGCACCGCCGGAAAGGTGGAGAAAGCCAGCGGTCGGGGAAGGTGCATGGCCAGCATGATCAGCAGGCAAGAGATGCAGATGTTGATGGCGATCAGTACATCCACCAGCCATGTGGGCAGCGGGGTGATCATCATGAACACGATGGCGATTACCACAAACGCGCCCACTACTTCCGAGCGACGCATGGCGGCCAGGGCGAGCTGATTCAGCAGATTGATGATTTTGTCCATCAGGCAATGCCCCTCTGGTTCTGTTCCTGCTGCGTGAGTTGGGCCATAAGCATGAGCAGGTTGCTCAGGGCGTTCTGTCGGCTTTTGATGTCACGCCAGAGCAGCATCGGCAGTTGCTGCAGCATTGGCCGCAGACCGTTGAGAAACGCGAGCTGATGCTTGAGTTGTTTACCGCCGATGTGTTGGCTCAATTGCAGTGTTTCGTTCAGGCTCATGCCCTTGCCGGATAGCGCCAGCAGCTGCTTGAGGAACGCCGGCGGGTTGACATTCAACTCGGGATTCTTGCGGCGCATGCGTCCCAATAAATGCTCGCAGCCATGCAGCAAGGTGGCGACATGCCGTGCGGTGTTGAGGCCGTGCATGAGCGTGCGCAGTTGTTGCTGCGAGGCCGACGGCGTCAGTGCGGCCAGGTCATCGGCGATGGCGCTGCGCATGTCGCGCAACGTCAGTTCGAACTGGCCAGGTTCTTCTTGCTCGCTCATCAGCGCATCGATCAACCCGACAATGTTTTGTTGACCCGCCACCGCGCTGCTGTAGAGCGAGCGCAGGGTGCCTCGGCGACGCGTATTCAGGTTCGAACGGGCGAAGGCTTTGGCGCTGTTGATACCGGCGCGGCTGTGCCTGCCGAACTTTGCGCGCAGCAGGTTCAACTGCTGCGCAAGCGTCACGTGCTCCCCCGTCGCACCTTCGTTTCGCGCCTGTTTGGCTGCAGCCTGCAACATTACATGGGCTTTGGCGGCGTCATCGCCGGCGAAGGCCATCACCATTGCCAGGCTCGGAATCTGGCTTTGCAATTGTTTGCGCAGCGCTCGTGCTGCGCCGGCGAGGCTTTGTTCGTGTGCACCCGTCAGCTGTTGGTACAGCTCACTCAATTTGACCGCATGCGATTGCAACAAATTGCTGCTGGCGAGCAGATCGCGTTGGCTCAAGGTCTTGCTTTGCTGAACCAGCGCCGTGGCGAATCGCGCTACCTGTTGAGCCGTAGTCCCACCAGCAGGGGAGGGCGTAAGTGTGGGTGTTTGCAAGGGGGCAAGTGCGGTCTTCGTCGGCGCGACCACGGGCATTTGCAGCGGATAAACCGAGGTGGGGGCGGCGATTTTCATAAGGCGGTTCTGAGCATTGTCATGTGCTCTGGGTGGGCCACGGTGGTGTTCTGGTTCCATGCCTCTGACGGTCTTGGTATTTGTGCCAATCGCCGTCGTGCCGTGGAGTGCTTTATGCAAGTTCTTGCACAGAAGGGTGGTTTGGGGTTTTTTTAATCTTTTAAAATCAATAAATTACGGTTTTTTTTAGCTGGCATACATATCGCTATGGGACTTGCACACTTCTAAGTAAGAGTAAGCCCCCATGTTCCCCAACGACTCGACATCCACCCCCACGCCGCCAGCCGGCATTCGTCAACTCACGAGTGACCAGATGCAGATGCTGCGAGCGTTTATTTCCAAGCGCGTGATGAACCCGAACGATGTTGACGATATCCTGCAAGGCACTTTCCTTGAAGCGCTGCGCTGCGAGCACAAGTTCCAACACGCCAGTAAGCCGCAGACCTGGTTGTGCGGTATCGCACTGAACCTTATCCGTAGTTACTTTCGACGTATGTACCGCCAGCCCTATCAGGAAAGCTGGGACGACCACATACACTCCGATATCAGCAGCCAGGGTGAAGGCGACATTGGTCATCAGGTCGACGACCACCGGCAGTTGGTGCGGGCCGTCGAGGCTATAGGCTCCTTGTCCTCGAATATGCAGCAGGTGATCGAGGTGGCTCTGGAAATGGACGGGAATTACCAGCAAACGGCGACGTCACTGGGCGTGCCCATCGGTACGGTGCGCTCGCGCCTGTCACGGGCACGCGAGCAGTTGAAGCGTCAGATAGATCCTTTTGCGTGAGCCCAATCCTCCTGTGGCCGGGGCAGGCCCAGCACGGGGGGACGTTCAAGCGTTCATGACCTATGGGTTGCTATTCGTACCGCTGGGGCCAGCTTGGCCTTCTTCGGCTGCTCTGAGCCTTTGGGTTTCGTCTTCCATCCCCGCGGACTCTATGGCCGAAGACAGAACCTGCATCGGGACAGGTTTGTCAGTTGCGACCGTCGACGGCCGAGTGCGCGAGGTCGTCGCTCTGGAGTAGGCTTCGCCACCCTTGACTGCGCCTGCGTCCAGCGCTTTGGTAATGTCCACCAGGACCTGCGGTGCGATCTGTAGCACACCTCGCCCCATGTGAGTCGCGTTTTCCAATGCGTGCAACCCGCCACCCAGGGCTGCCTTTGAGGACATGTGAGGTAAATCCGGCCGACCGGGGGCGAAGACATTCCGCCTGGCGGTTTCGGTGCGATCGAATATCCGCGGGGCAGAAGGTTGCGCTGCCTTGCGTGCAGCGGTCTCGCCGGCGCTGGCTTGACTGGAATAGAGGGTCGACAAATAGCTGATCGACCCGGCAGCGGCGAGCAAGGCATTTTTCACAATCTGCGAACGGGTCAATGGAGATGGAGCAACATGTTCGGCAGCGGTGGGTGTTGGTTGGGCGACGGAGGGCAAACTTCCGTTAAAGATAGCGCTCTGTATGCCAGAAATACTTTTGCTGTAGAACGCCGTGCGTACCTTGCTTTCCCGCAGATCCAGCCCCTTGCCAAGTTCACTAGAAAAGTTCTTCGGCGCGCGGTCCGGTGCATACACCGGGAAGGTACGGTTCTTGTTATCGGTGAAGGTGGTGCCCAGTTGGATAGCAGCCTGCGCGCCGGCCGACATTGCACCTGCTGCCCCGGAGGCCAGTGCCCTGGCGGTCAAGGTCGTGCCATTGATCCGGGTCAGGTCATTGAGAAGTTGCCGCACCGCCTGGGCACCGCCGAATGACGTATAGGGGACCATCTCCCCAAGAACGTGCGTCGATGTGCCGAGTGCCTTTTTATCCGCGAGCCTGGTCCTTTGTTCCTTAACCGAGCTGAGCTCTTGAGTGAGTTCAGCCTCATTTTTGCTCGCCAGACGGCCGTCTACTTTTTTGAACGGTAGCGGGTCGGGGATCAGGGTGTTCGCGTCCACGGGTTTGAGCCCGACTATGTTTGCCTTCTCCGCAAGGGAAGTGGCTTGAAAAAATGCCTGGAACGCGGGCTTCACCACGGCGTTAACACTTTCGTGCGCAATTCCGGCGACCGTGCCGACGATTGCCGAGCGCGTGAGGAGTGCAGCGTCGTCGGGGTAACGGCTGTCCGCAGCTTGGTCGATGGCGGAGCGCGCATAGCCCAAATGGGTCATGGAAGCGATGAATTGAGGAATGCTCGCGGCGGCTATCGGGCCTGCCCAACCGGAAAAGCCAAGTGATTGGTGAGCGGTGTTGAGATCCTCGATTGTGGTGTTCAGGCCAGTGTGTTTGAGTACAGCGTCCAGCGATTTGGACGACTTTTTGAGGATCTCCTGCAAGGTATTGATGGCTGCCTGAATCGTTGCCCCTTCAGGGGGCTGCAGCTTTTTGACCTTCTCCTCCAGGTTGCCGATGAAGGTGTTCAGGGCGCCAGAGATTGCCGTGCTGCTCTGGTTGGCGTACTCGGCCAGGCTACGCCGGCTGGCTGCCAGCGCCTGGATGCCAGCGGCATCGGTGGGGCGGTTTTCCAGGGCGTCTTCTTCGTGCTCAAGATGAAGCAATGCCAGATGTTCGGTCAGTTGTTGCACGTGTTCGGTGAATGCTTGGCTCTGAAGCTTCGCGCTTTGTGCCCAATCAGTCGTTGGCGCAAGCCTGAGTTTCAGCTCAAGTGCCTGGAGTGAAGGTGCTTTGAGGGACAGATGCGACAGTACTTTTGCAAAACGTGCGGGGAAGGCAGGCGCGTAAGCCGAGTGGGTCGTCGGTGTATTGGGAGGTGGGCGGGGGATGACCGATTGGCGAGAAGCTTCAACCTGAAGCGATGGCGTGCTCGTCGCAGGAGAAACAGCGTCTGTAATCGCGCCGGAGCGCGCGACTTTCTGGATGTCAGACGCATTGGATGTTTGTGGCCGCGAGCTGATCGGCGTCATCATTGAAATCTCCTGGTTCGCTGCGAGGCATCGCTTGAGTGTGTCGTGTCTCGGTGTGTCTGGTTGACCGGTGTCGACGACGCTTGCGACGCCGCCTGTTGAAAGGCGCTCCTGCGCCATTCGCCAGCCAGTTGTGCGAAGGCTTTCATCGTCAGCAACAGTATCGGCGCAGTGGCGTCTGCCAGTTCGACCGATCCCATCAACAACACCCGTTTTGTCTCGTGATTGCAGGAGAACACCGGAGATTGGCCGCTGTGGAAGAGGTGAAAATTGATTTCCAGTAACGATAATAACACGGCGTCACGATTGCCCGACGGTAGTGGACCTATGTCGGCATAGATGGCCACCTGGTCACCTTGTTCCAGTGTGCGATGCTGCAGGCTGAAGTCGACTTTGTGGACCGTAAAATTCGCGGCTTCATGAAAATCCGGCGAATGAGGAATCAGGCTGAGGATGCAGATCTCGTCGATTAGTAATCGGTAGCGGTCCGTGGTCATTATTATTGTCTCTCGCCAAGGGTGTGAGTGAACTGCTCTAGGGGCATATTCGGTTGACTGCGTGGTCGTGAACGAACCATGGGTTCCCGATCCTTTCCACCCGACAGCCAAGCACTCTCCACTCAGGGAACCGACCTTCGCTTGGGACCACACAGTTGCATCCGTCATTCACGGAAAGCGATCACTTCGAGCATCCACCTTGGCGGCAAAACACGAAAACTTTCTGTTTGCTGTCGTTGCCTGAGGGGCGCCGGTGCCCATCCATTTTTACTATTTAAAAAGGGATTTCTTATGTCTATGACCATTCAACCGAACCCCTCTTTGCTGCGCCTCCAGGGGCAAGAGGATTCTCCTTCAACCGCTGAAACCTCCGCCGCGGGCCGTCTCCATGGGACTTCTTCGGCCACATCGGTTGGACAGGTACAGGCGACCAGTCAACTTGCGGACATCAAGGTCGTCATGAAAGAGGTGTTTGATAGTCATAGACAGTTGCTCACCCCTCACGCCCCCCTTGGATCCCCCGCAACACCAGCAGAGTTTCAGCGCATCACCGAACTCAACAAAGGCGTTGAGAAGCACAACGCGCAAATCGACAGCCTGATCGATAGCCGTGCTGCAAAACTGCAGGAGATGGGCGAAACCCCCGCCGACATCAGGGCCATGCTGAGCAAGGCGGGCACATTGGACCGGGTCTCGACCACCGCTTCGAGCGCTTTTCGTAGCATGCCCTTTGCGGCGGCGTCGGTACTGCAATACATGAAACCGCACATCAATGAAGGCAAGTGGCTACCCACCGCCCTGCAACCTCTGGCACCCTTTATCTCGGGGGCAGTTGTCGGGGTCATGGATACCGTTGGGACCGGCGTGATGAACCAGGTGACGGGCAATGCCCATTACCTCAAAGCGTCGCCGGCCCAGTTGCATGACGCCATGACGCATTCGCTCGAGAACAATGATCCCGGGAAGAAGCAAAAGATCCTGGACCACGGCATAGCCATTCAGGGCTACTCGGTGCGCAATGCGGCCCGTATCGGCCTGGGCACGATCATGGAGGTCACCGCGCCATTGGCCAAAGGCGCGGTGGACATCAGTGTCGCCGCGTTGGGAGGGATGGCGGCCGGCGCGGTCTATGGCAACCAAGTGCACACAACGGAACAGCGAGATTCGCTTAGAGGGGCGGCCTTTCTGTTTGGTCGCAAGGATACTCAACCAAAAGAAGATATGGCCGATGAAACCGAGTGGCTTGACGCTTACAAGGCCCTCAAGGACGCCAGTGTATCCAGCCTGGCGTTCAATGCTGCGAAACGTGTGGCAGGCCTGCCCGTCGACGTTTTAACCGACGGTTTAAGCGCAATTAGAAATCTCGCTACGCCTTCCGCTCTTGCTCAAAACGGAATTGGATTGTCCGCTGGATTCGCCGCTGTCGGTGTGTCTCAGGGAGCACTTGTGGGCCTTGTATCGCACCCGGTAGCCAAGGAGGCCGTTAGCCAAACGACCAATACAGTCTTGTCCGCCGGCGTTTTCGTAGGTTGGGCTGCGCTAAGCATCGTAACCGACTCGGTAGTCGATAAGGCCGAGAAGTTGCTCAAGAATGATGTAAAGGGCGCGCCAGCCACAGTCGCGAAGGTGGGTATGAAAGTAGGTAAAGCGGGTGTCGACGTCGGTATGAAAGTAGGTAAAGCGGGTGTCGACGTCGGTATGAAAGTGGGTAAAGCGGGTATTGACGCAGGCAAGGCGGGTATCGAAGAAGGGGTTAGGCTGGCCGCTCAAGGTGCTGACTATGCAAGAGTCACGGGCGCAAATCTGAATCGTCGTTATAACGAGATGACAAGTCGCCGCCGTCGACCGGATGTCGAAGCAGCAGGTGGGGACCAGGTCGCCAGTACAGGCAATACGGGCAATACGGGCGAGGACATCCCCATGGGTGTTATTGAATAAGTCGATGTTCCAGTTCGAGGATAGGGATAGGGAAGTGTCCGCTTTTGAACTCCTGTAACCGGGGTTTTAGGTGATCAGTCAACGTGACGGTCGTCGCGCCCGGTGATCCTGCTGGCCGCTCAAGGTTGTTCGCGGGTTGCAATAGCCCGCTTGGTTGGGTTTTCGCTGCGCTCAGCCACTCTTGTGTCAGCGTTTTCAAGAGCTGCGACTAGACGGTTTGAACGACATGCCAAGGCGCGGGCGCGGGCGAGTCCTCCTTGCCACCAGAGGCGCTAATCCGAGTGTTTGAGCAAGTGGTTCAACCACGTATTGGCCAGCCTCGCTGGAGCATGCTGAAGCATGGCGCGAGTCGCCGGCATCAGGAGTGGTTGGGACTTCTCAAAAAGATCAATCGCGAAACGCCCAAGCATCTTCAGCTGCATCTGATCGTGGACAACTATGCCACGCATAATCACCCTAAAGTGAAGGCATGGCTTGAGAAGCACAAGCGCTTTCACATGCACTTCACCCCGACCTCCAGCTCGTGGATGAAAATGGTTGGTATGCGTCCGGCTAAGTCATCTACCCAGCCCCGCATTGCCAAGGCATGGTGTGCACTTAAATTTGAGTGGGCACCAGTTCTAGCCTTTTAAGCGGGTATTTCATGCAGCCACGACGCCGTTCCTACGTAAGCGTCCGGCACACACGTCTTGTTGTTAAACGGGCGCCCACTTGTGCGGCAGCGACTGCGTAATCTCACTCGCCCGGTGCGGCGGCAGATGAATCAGCACGTCCTTCAGATAAGCCTACGGATCATGCCCGTTCATGCGCGCAGATTTGATCAAACTCATGATCGTCGCTACCCACTTTCCGCTGCGTAGCGATCCGGCAAACAACCAGTTCGAGCGTCCAAGCGCCCACTGCCGGATCTTGTTCTCTACTTGATTGTTGTCGATGGACACAGCCCCGTCGTCAAGGTAGCGCGTCAGCGCTATCCAGCGTTTAAGGCTGTAATCCAGAGCTTTGGCCGTTGCCGATCCTTTGGGCACGAGATCTAGCTGGGCTAACATCCAGTCATGCAGCGTTGCGATTATCGGAGCTGCTTTTTCTGTCGTATTCGCCAGCGTTCTTCTTCACTCATGTCCCGCGCTTGCCGTTCAACTTCATACAAGCCGCCAATCGAGTGAAGTGCCTGTTCGGCCAACTGGCTTTTATTCGCGACGTGCAGATCAAAAAGCTTGCGGCGGGCATGAGCCATGCAGCTGATTTCGGTCAGTACGAAAAACTACTATGCCCGGTTCAGCACCCGGCTTACCGGTCCTGGGCGAGCCGCTGATGTTGTCACAGTGCTTCCAGGCGGTCGGACTGACCTAAGCGCTGGTTAAGGCCCATGGGGCGAGTTGCGCGAAGCACGGCGACTATACCCACAGCCGTGGGAACCCCCAACCCCCTCCTGACCACCTACTAGGGCGAAGTTTGCTCAACTAGAGCAAGCCAATCTCTTCGTCTAACCCCGGGTTTAATATTGCAATGAATCCTATTAATTCAGGTATTCCAGCACAACACTACGCGACTTCAACCAATGTCAGTCAGCCATCGGCGTTACCTGGCTCAGGAGCCCAGCATTCTCACCCTACCAAGCTGCCACCGGCCAAACTTAGCCGTAACGCTCAATTAGCTCTAGATCAACTCGCAACCCAGTCCAATGTCGATCATCAACGCGTGGCATCGTTAGTATGCAATGCGCTACAGGACGGGGCTTTGCGTCTTCAGTCTAACGATCAGATAGAAGCGACCTATCAGGCATCAGTTAACCTGCCCGCTGATGCTAATCCCATGAACTTTGCTAATTTAATCAGTTCTGATCTAACGATTAAAACGCAGTTAAACGATCATTCTCAATATGACATCATTGGAATAGATTTAGATGGCACGTCATTGAGCGCGCCTGTATCTATCAAGCTGTCTTGTCGCCCTCCAGCCCCCGCGCACGACGAAACTTCACCTCCAGTGCATCAACAATCGTCATTGGTATCGAATCACATAGACGCACAACATTCGCGAGGCCAGTTGGCAGCGTCAAGATTTCGTGAAAATCAGAATTTTTCGGGCCCCCCTCTGCCTTCAATCGGATCGTTCGCTCCCCAATACATGCCATCTTCGCATTACGACCCGACGGCCGCCAGTACGGGCACCCCTGGTCCTATCCGGCATCAAGCCGCTCCTACAGCCCGCGTGGAACCTTATCCCACATCCTTGGGCTCAAGCGGGCCTTCGTCACGCCGCGAAAGCACTCGAACGCTAGATCATCGGCATTCAGTGCGTACGTTTTTTCAAACCCCGCAGGTTGCAACGGCGGGAGCTTTGGCGTCCCCCTCTGCTGTTAACGCTCATCCGGTGACTCCGGCAGGAGAATTAGAGTTTCTAAAGTCTCCAATACATAAGCAGATGGAAAGCGCACTGCCAATAACTGTGAAAGGTGCGTATCGCTCGCAGCTTATAACATATTGGCGAGCCCTGGAAAGTAAGGGGCAAGACTGGATGCAGCTTAGGGGTGACGATGGAGTTACCAGACCGATTCCACTCGAAAACGCTATTAACGACGCGATACGTAATCAGGAAGCCACCGAGGTGCTCCGAGCGGTCGCCAATAATGTATATGGATTAGAGCTTCGAGGTTTCAGCGGTAGAAAACCCCCCAAGCGCTAAACACATAGCCCGGCCTTGGCGAACCATGCTCAGCGCCTTGGTGCATTTTGCAGGTACCACACCAAGCTAGAGTGTAAGCGTCCGGCAAACACGCCTTGCGTAGTTAAACGAGCGTCCACTTATGCGGCAGGCAGCAACTGCGTAATCTCACTTGCCCGCTGCGTCGGCAGACGAGTCAGCACTTCCTTCCGATAAGCATACGGATCATGCCCGTTCATGCGCGCAGACTGGATCGAACTCATGATCGCCGCTGCCCGCTGCCCGCTGCCCGCTGCGTAGCGATCCGGCAAACAAACAATTTGAGCGTCTACGTGCCCACGGCCGGATCTGGTTCTCTACTTGATTGTTGTCGATGGGCAAAGCCCCGTCGTCAAGGTAGCGCGTCAGCGCAATCCAGCGTTTAAGGCTGTAATCCAGAGCTTTGGCCGTTACCGATCCTTTGGACACGAGGTCTAGCTGGGCCAACATCTAGTCATGCAGCGTTGCGATTATCGGAGCTGCTTTTTCCTGTCGTATTCGCCAGCGGTCTTCATCACTCATGTCCCGCGCTTGCCATTCAACTTCGTACAAGCCGCCAATCGAGTAAAGTGTCTGTTCGGCTAACTGGCTTTTAATCCTGACGGTAAGGGCGATGGTGTCCACGTATTTTTAAGTGGAGAACATCGCCCTTATTGCAGAGATCGGGTGGGTGACTTTCTCCGGACGCTTAGTGCGCCAGTTAAAGCTGGCGGAGGATCGTCGATAAAAGTTCGATACTGGTAAGAAATGGCGAATTAACCAGACCCCGAGTCATGCATACTGCACCGCGAGGTGCAGGGTAAAGCGTTGACAGGGGAAACCGATGGGCCAGCCATTGAGCCGCGTAATCAGGAATCCGGCATGCCGATGCTGTTAAGCGAAGCAGAAGGCAATACGGAGCATGGCGTCATACGCCAGTCATGCTCTGATCCAGCGCGGTCGGAGGCCCTGTGCACGTCGGGAAGTCCTTCGCACAGAAACTGGGAGATCTCAGCGGTGCCCGGTGCGGAGCAGGAAAGGCCAAAAGCCGTAACCCTGCTGCCCACGCCGCTGAGAAGTCGGATACGTCCGTAGTACCTGAAGCCATCGAACAAAGGGCCTGGCCCTGCGGAGATAGTGGAGGAAAGGGACGTAGCCAAGGGAAACACCGACAGCCCCCCGCGCCCCGGACACTGAGCCGGATCAGTTGTGCGTCGGTGGGACTTGAAGGTGTACGTGAAGCAGCCTGAAGGGACAAGGGTATGCAGTTCACGGCACATCACACCGCGGTTATTGGCGCAGAGCTTCTATGCCCTGCGCCGCGATGCAGCGGTGGGCGTGGACGGCATGTCGTGGCGAGAATATGAGGAAGGTCTTCTCCAGCGGGTGACCGATTTGCACGCAAGGCTCCACAGTGGAGCCTATCGGGCAACGCCGTCGCGGCGGGTCTATATCCCCAAAGCCGACGGCAGGCAGCGTCTGCTGGGCATTGCCTCTCTGGAGGATATGATCGTACAGCAGGCGGTCGTTACCGTTCTGAATGCGATCTATAAAGAGGACTTCCTGGGCTTCTCGTACGGGTTTCGACCGGGGCGCAGCCAGCACGATGCGCTAAACGTGTTGACGGTCGCGCTGAAGGGCCAGAAGGTGAACTGGATATTGGATGCGGATATCACGTCGTTCTTTGATGAGATCGACCATGAATGGATGCTGATGTTTCTGGGACACCGGAATGCAGACCGACGCCTGCTCGGACTTATCTGCAAATGGCTTCAAGCGGGCGTTATGGAGGATGGCCGTAGGGTGGCTGCGACCAAGGGAACTCCCCAAGGTGCGGTGATATCGCCATTGCGGGCGAATATCTACCTTCACTACGTGCTGGACTTATGGGCAAGGCAGTGGCGACAGCGGTATGCCCGTGGCGATGTAATTATCGTGCGTTACGCGGACGACAGCGTGGTGGGTTTCAAGACGCAATCACAGCAGTTCCTGGTGCAATTGCGGGAACGGCTAGCCAGGTTCGGTTTATCGCTCAACGCTTCGAAGACACGACTAATTGAGTTTGCTCGTTTTGCTGCGAGAAATCGTAGGAAGCGAGTAAGCGAACGGGGAACAAACCTTGCGTTGACGAGTTAGCACGTCCTTCGGATAAGCCTACCGATCATGCCTACAGGTTCCATGGGGGCAGGGGCATCCCGGCGATTTGCTTCCCTCCCGTGGACATCCACCCGCCATGGAACCACTACGGGCGCTAATGCCACTCACGTTTTTCAGCTATGAGACCCACTCATGACGCCCATCCGGTCTTCCCAGTCTTCCGTCCCGCCTATCCCTTCGCCAGGTATTGAAACCTCCAGTACGTCGCTGCACGCGGCGGTAGTCAAACGAGACAGCGAGGCTGTGGCGCGTCTACGCAATGAAGGTTTGCGCGCCAATACTTTAAATGTAGAAGGCCGCTCCCCCTTGGACGCGCTCGAGAACATGCGCGATATTGACGAGCGCAGTCGCTCCAGTCTACACATGGCTTTACTGCAATCACTCAACCCGACAGCGCCCTTGGGCTATACCAAACCGGAGGCGCTGCATGGAACGGCGTGGGGGCTTGAAATCCTGCAATCAGGGGCTCTCAAGGGTGGCGTCAACGATCCCAAGGGCGGAACCCAATCCCTCGAGGGCAAAGTATTTTTCTCTGACCGCACCCCTGAGAGTACGACCGATCAGACCACTCGGCCTGACTTGCGCAGGAAGCCTCGAGACTATTCTGCTGGCGAAGGTCTTCATCCCAGTAACGCTTACTCGCGAGCGCTACAACACCGCATGGCGCAAGTCATCCTGCATGCGCTGGACAACGGAAAAACACTCTCGACCTCCACTGCTTCGCCATCGATCGAAGTCGCCAACCCAAAGCAACCGCAGATCGAAGGTGCAGCATGGCTACAGCGTTTACTGCATGCCAGTTACATCAAAAATATTGGGGGTCGGAAATTCATCGGCGCCCCTCTGGATGAGCATCTGGACTCCCTGAAACTGCCTGGATCTCTTGCTTTGAAATCTGGCGGGCAGGTAAACGAGCTGCGAGTTGAAGACCTGAACCGCTTTTATCATCAGGCGGCAAGTGAGTTGCAGCGCTCTCTAGAGGATGGCAAAGCCCCTTATCTGGGCTTGCTGAACAAGGGAGGCATCGTCCCATTGGTTTTTGGCTTCGAGAAAATAAACAATCTGTCCACGCACCGTATCCACTACTCTTCCAAGATCAAGCAATATTCCTATCAGAATACCGAGCATCCGCTGTCCGGGAGTTCAGAAAATGGCGGCAAGCTGAAAGAAGTGGAAGTGCGAAGTCTGGCTGACTTTGCCACCTTGTGTCTTGGGTGCGCTATAAAAGAGGTCGAGTTGCCTGCAAATCTAATCGTGCGGATAAAAGGCCAAAACGGCGAAAAAGCCCAATATCTGGATGATCAAAAGATAGTGATGTTTAGGCAAAAGCTATTGGCTCAAATTGCCGAGCAAGCCGGAGATGAGCCTCTGCAAACGCTCAGTCTTCATCGTTTGCAAGCAATCAATTCCAGCATACGCGCTAACTATTTGTATGCGTCCGGGCATCACGCCTTGCGTGATTAAACCGGCTGCCACCTATGCGGCAGCAACTGATCGATTTCACTCGCGCGCTGCGTCGGCAGGCGCGTGATGACATCTTTTAGATACGCGTACGGATCATGGCCATTCAGCCGCGCAGACTGGATCAAACTCATAATCGCCGCCGCCCGTTTGCCGCTGCGCAACGATCCTGCAAAGAGCCAGTTCTTGCGTCCAAGAGCCCACGGCCGGATCTGGTTCTCCGCCCAATTATTGTCAATGGGTACGGCCCCGTCATCGAGGTAGCGCGACAGCGCTGCCCAGCGTTTAAGGCTGTAATCCAGCGCTCTGCTGATGGCTGAACCTTCAGGCACGAGATCGCGCTGGGCCATCATCCACGCATGCAGCATATCCATCACCGGTACGGCTTTTTCTTGCCGTATTCGGCGCCGTAAATCCGGCTCCAGGTCGCGCACTTCACGCTCGATTTCGTACAGCCACTGGATGTAGCGCAGGGCCTGTTCGGCGAGCATGCTCTTGTTGGTCGCGTGCAGTTCGAAGAACTTGCGTCGCACATGGGCCATGCATCCGATCTCGGTCACGCCGAGTGCGAAGCTGGCCTTGTAGCCGCCAAAATCGTCACAGACCAGCTTGCCCTTCCAGTCTTGCAGGAAGTTGCGAGCATGCTCACCGGCTCGGCTGGGGCTGAAGTCGTAAACGACTGCCGCTGTTTCGCAGAATTGGCTGGTGGCGTAAGCCCAAACATAAGAGCGATGGGTTTTCTTTGAGCCCGGCACGAGCATCTGCACGGGTGTTTCATCGGCATGAATAACCTGCTGCCCAAGCACTACGTCGCGCAGTGCATCGACCAGAGGTTGCAGCTGCACCCCAGTCACACCCACCCATTGAGCCAAAGTTGAACGTGGAATCGCCAGGCCGGCACGACCGAAAATCGATTCCTGACGGTAAAGAGGCAGATGGTCAGCAAACTTCGCGATCATGACGTGGGCAAGTAACCGGCAGTCGGGATTCCCTTATCGATGACCTGCGCCGGAACCGGCGCCTGGATCAGCGTTTCGCAGTCATCACAGACCCACTTGCCACGGACATGGCGCTCAACGGTAAACACGCCGGGCGTGTAGTCCAGCTTCTCGCTGACGTCTTCACCGATACGCTTGAGTGCGCAGCCACATGGGCAGTGAGTGTTGTCCGGTTCGTGATGGATCAACGTACGTGGAAACGCTGCTGGCAACGCAGTGCGTTTGGGCTTTTGCTTTTTCTCGGCGGGCAACGCAACAGGTTGCAAGGCTTGAAGCTCTGCTTCAATCGCCGCGATATCGGTATCGATCAGGTCATAGAGCAAGCTGGCCTGCTCAGGATTCATCTGCTCGCTACGCTTGGCAAACTTCAAACGCTTGAGTTGGGCGATCTCGTGGGTGAGCTTCTCGATAACCGTTTGATCGCGGTTGATCTTCTTGCCCATCGTCTCGACTGTCTTACCCAAAGTGTCGACTTGATGGTCGAGCGTCTCGACACGCTGTAACAACTGCGCAGCCAAAGCGCGCAGTTGTTCAGGGGTAAGATGGTCGAGATTGGGGATCGAAATCATGGCGCCGATTTTGCCAGAGCAAGCGGTTCGCGGCGATAGACTGATAGGCTAATGGCAGCCGTTAAACCAGTGTGATCGCACCGCCGGAGCCGGCGCGTTGCCATGGCAGACCCAACACCAGAACCTGGAGTTGTTCGGTATCCAACTCCATTTCAGAGCCTTGGCGAATGCCTGGCCAATGGAACTTGCCTTGGTTCAAACGGCGAGCCGCCAGCCAGATCCCGAAGCCGTCATGCACCAGAACTTTCATGCGCGTGGCGCGGCGGTTGGCGAACAGATAAGCGCAGTGCGGCTTCGCCGCACCAAACACCGCGATCACCCTGGCCAATGCCGTCTCGGTACCGGCGCGCATGTCCATCGGCTCGGTGGCGAGCCAGATGGAATCGATGCGGATCAAAGGACAAGCCCTCGGACAAAGCGGGCGCATCCGTCAGGGTCGGAAGTTGGCCATTTCACGATGAGCGATTGCTCGCCAAGCGGCAGCTCAATGATCACCGATGCTTCGGTCTTATGTTTTGGTTCAACCGGCGCGACTTTCAAAGGAATGAAAGCTGGCACCGCGACTGCCTGCTGATCACGGTAAAGCGGTAACCACCGGCGAACGACATTGGCATTAATCCCGTGACTCATCGCAATAGCTGCCACGGAAACACCGTGCTGCTCGCACTCTTGAACGACTTGGGTCTTGAAGGATTTCGGGTATGACTTACGTTGGCGCATGGCGATCCTGGCATTAAGGGTAATTGCGTCCGCTTAAAAATACGCGGACACAATCGCCCTTATTGCTCGGGCTCGGAAGGTGTGTTCCCCGGCCCCTTACGCATTACCGTCGTCGGCGTCACGATCAGATATCACCCCAGCCATGATCTGCCTCGAAATCCCATACGCACGCGGCACCGTCAAAGTGAACCGACCGAGGGAAAGCGCGGCTGCCTGCGCGACCTTTCTTCGAGACATCGTGTCAGTCCGCGAACAAACCGGGCACACCCTGACGGGTCGGCCGCTGGCCATGTCAGGGTCAGGGCCCCTTGCTCGTACGGTATCTCGATGCTGACCGATGTCTCAGGCTTTGCCTGATCTGTGGGGGCAAGTCGTTGGCGAATGGGGATCCTAACGTTAAGGGTGATTGCGTCCGCTTAAAAATCGTGGACGCTATTGCCCTTATCGCTCTTGACCGGCTAGTCGGCTAGATGACTAGCCAGCCGCTTACCATGGTTGAACGCTTCTTGCGCGACATCAGCGGTGTACCTACGTGAGGGCCGCTTCAGCTCAGTGCGTGAGCTGGAAAGTTCGATCACTACGTTCCTGGCGCTGCGAAATGCACAGCCGACTCGCTAGTTTGGAACGGCAAAGGAGAGGATGTTTTGAACAAAGATACAGCGAGCCCGTGACGCAGACTGGGAGAGCTACTACCCTCAAGTCTCACCCGATTCCGTATCAGCACCTTAACGTAATCAATACCTGTTGCAAGCAGCGCTCAGCGACTTTATGGCGCGCTTGATTTCCTGTTTGATTTCATCGGGTATCCACTGTCCAGCAGCCGCACGAATGAGCTGGTTGTCAATATCGGAACCACTGAACTGCTCCACATAGTCAGGTATGACAGCTTCAGTACCCGCGCCTCTAATGCTTCCAGCGGTAACGATAACTATCCTTTTAGGCGTGAGCAATCCAGCCTCTTTATGCTCGTTGTACGCGTAGAGGGAAAGCCCGGTAGTCGAAGACCACGCTTGAGCATCCAGGCCTTCCATATACTGTTGCGCTACTTCGCACAATGCATGCTGCTTTCGATTTTTGGCGGCTTCCCATTCGAATAATACATATATCACCGTACCCATTAGCGCCAAGGATACGCTGACAAAGAAGTAGACTTTCATCTTGAATGATCCGAGTTTGAACGTTTCAATTTTCCAATCATCGCCGTCCGAATGCGTGGAAGGTATGCGCGGGTCACTACGTGGCGGGTCCGGCAGGTCTGTTCCGCTTCCGACCTCAACCCCATCGCCTGGAGACCTTCAAAATCAGCAGCGATCTTCATTTCGCCGACAAGGTAGTCGGAAGTAGTTGGGCTCTTTCTGAACCCGCCGGATAATGCCTTAGTGTTGTCGGTTGACGGAAAAACCGAATCCCGACTTTGGATAGCACCCAACCGATGCTGGCACTACGCCCAGATCAATTATCGATGCCCACATCATCGAGATCCCAATGGCAACCGAGGTTAGTGGGCTGTCACAGTGTATGAGTTCCGATTCGCATATCGACTGACGTTTTCAGGGTTGGCAGACCCAAATCATTAATGACCTGGCAGCTCAAAGATTGCTGCGTTTGCAGTGCAAGGTAAATGCTATTTGGTCGCCTGATCGCTTAGTTCGACCTGACTGCACATGCTGATTTGGGTGTGGCGCTATTGCTATCAGAGCCGCGCATCATCTGATTGGCCCTTTGCTGCTGAGGGTAGGGGGAATGGTGGCCGACATGGTACCTGGCCGTGATGGGCGAGCCGCTTTAAAAAAGACTATCGCGGCGAGCAAGAGATTCCCACATGTCCAGGCGCTGGCTGAAGAGGGTGTCTTTTTTCAAGTCAGGTGTCCAACCGGGATTACCTGCAAGCCGGTAGCCATGCCTGCTTGCGACGCTGATCAGTTGCCGTAACGCTTGTTCACTGTCAAGGACCAGCACCGGATCGAGGTCATGTAGCACGGGACAGATGACCGTTGCCGGCAGGTTTGTTTCTGGTTCAGTGGCCACGTTTCCTTCGTCGGAACCGTGATGCACCAGCTTCCAGGCATCTGCGTAGCCGCTTAGTTCGGTGGAGTTGAATTCAGGGCGCAGTTCATGGTTGATAGTATCGGCGATCCGCTGTTCACGTTCGGTGATGCGATTGATCATCCTCTCGGTGCTAGCAGCGACTGGGTGTCGGTGGCTGGCCTGCAAGGATTGGCCGCTAGCCAAGAAATATTGCTCTGACTGGAAAAAGTTTAGAGGGCCTCGAGCGTCCATTACTACATCCTTGCGCTGGTCGTGGCCGCCGAAATTCTTCATATTTGGCATTACCGCCAATAAATCGAAATCGGCGACATATGCCTTCTGAACATGGTGAGAGCCATAAGTGGCGAGGCGTGGGGCTAATACTTGAATTGGTACGTCGCCGTTTTGAATTAAATAGCCTTTGTCGTTGGCCCCGGCAAGGGCGGCGAAAGTCTGGTAGCTGCCGTCGGGCGCTTCGGCATCAAGAATATAACCCCCATCATTGGGGGCCATGTGTAGCAATCCCGCACTTTGTAGATAGAGCAAGCGTTCATGGGTCAGGACCAGAGGTATAGCTTGTGGACCATTCTCTTCAGTGCAGCTGGCCTGAGTCTTAGAAGAGGCAGCAATTGCCTTGTCGGGCTGAGCCTGCAGCTTGCTCAAGCTTTGATCAAGGCAAATGAAGCCATACTGCGGGCCCCAATTGGCACTTTTGCCTTTGATCTCTAGGCCTTTGGTTGGGTAGTTGTCGTTTATAAGAGGTGCGTTGTGCGGATCCACAGGGCGAAATAGGATCAGGCAGTCCTCCCTGCATGCAATATCGTGCAGTTTTTCTAGATGACCGGGGCTAATGCCGGTCTTGTCTCGCACTGCGTCAATGGCCTGGGTCAATATGGCGGAACGAATAACCGAAGGCTTGTTTGGCAAGGCGCGGTGGCCGCTGAGGGGTATGTTAGGGGCGAATTGCGCCGAATCGAGGGTGAACCGCTCCCGCTTGGCCGCGAGCGCGGTGTCCAGATCTATAGGTGATGCGCTTAGCGAGCGTAGATTATTCTGATGATCGACCTCGCCGCTCACTCTCAGGCTAATTTTATTGTTCTTCGGGTAATCGTAATCAGCATGGTAGAAAAACCTGCGATCCTGGTCCAGTTCAGGTTTCTGGCCAGAAACTATATTGTTCAGTGCAGCATTCAGCACCCTGCGTCTATCAGAGCTTAACCGGGTTTTCAAGACACCTATCCCAAAACTCAGGCCGCCTACTTTTATTTTCGAGGGTAAACCCAATCGGGGAGTGGGTATCGAATACTCCGAATCTGACGGGGTGGCGTGAGAGACCTGCCTTCCTGTTTGAACGGCATTTGAAGTCGCAGGGGAAGAGGGGAGGGGGGGCGACTGACGATACGAGGAGCTTATAGAAATCAAGTAAGTCACCGTGCTAAAAAAATGAAAGGACCAAGGTTGATATCTTGCCCCTTGCCATAATTACAGCTAAAAAATTCATTAGTCCAGTTACATCAGCTCACTCCACTTATGACATTTTTTTACCATCGAGTTGCTGCGTCCGAATACCTGTCCAGCCCCGAAGAGGGAGCGACAGCTTTGCAGACGCTATGATTTTCTTCGGGTAAGAGTTTTGTAGTGATCGATATCGATTGGGTTCCACTGGGCCGTATTCGTCCGAGATCACCGCAGCACAGCGAACCTGCGAACAGCGAGTTTTAGGGTACGGTCTCTAAATTAAAATCTTCGAAGACTGGCTATGTTTTGTCGGTCATCACGTCGTGGGAGGCGGGTAGATGAAAGCATCCTGCGACTGTGCAATGGGGCTCGTGTAAGCAACTGAAGACTTAGACTGTGTCTGGATGATTTTTAAATGCCAATATCGATCGAGTCTATGGAACCGTTTGCCCACCAGACGCCACGCAGTTTTTATCTTAGACAGGCAAGCCCATCCATTATGAATCCAATTAAAGCTTTCTTTGCCATGATCCATCCGCCAGAACGCTAGCCCGTCTCGACTGTGCAAGCTTCGCTTCCCTCTCATTCAGGCGACTCTGGCGCTTCAACGGATCACTGTAATTCTGAACTACGGGAAAGTGCTTTTTTACTCACCCTCGGTCGAACCAACAGCTTTGACTCCAAGCGAACCATTGTCGGACGATTTGGCCTTATTAAATGTGCTTAATTGAATATGGAGACTGAATATGTCGTCGGAAGAGTATTTCGAGGAGTCCAGAATCAACAGCGCGACAATCAAAGGTATCGAGCGAGTACCTGGTGGCAAAAGTATTGATCGAGTACCTGGTGGTGGTCTTTATACGGAGGAGGCCAGACAGCGACGAATCGAGTACTTATTCAAGAAAACAGGGACCGAATTGAGCGAAGTAGCAAAGATGAGGTTCAGCGCCGATCAACTCCGCAACAACTGTGAGTCCTTGGTGGGGTCGGTCGAAATTCCGCTTGGCGTGGCCGGTCCGTTGATAGTTAACGGCCAGAACGCAAACGGCCATTACTATGCACCACTCGCGACTTCTGAGGGAGCGTTGATCGCCTCTATTGCTCGAGGTGCGAAGGTCATCTCTATGGCCGGTGGCGTCAACGCGGCCTTCCTTGGAAAGCGGATGATCCGAGCACCGCTGTTCGAATTCAAGACGATGACAGAGGCATTGTTGTTCGTGCGCATCGTCAACGAGAGTTTTGCTGAGTTGAAAGCCCAAGCGGAAAGCTCTTCGCGACACGCCGTATTATGCAGCATTGAACCGCAGGTGAGTGGGAGGTCTGTGCACGTACAGTTTATCTACGAAACCGGCGATGCCGCAGGTCAGAACATGACCACCACTTGCACTTGGAACGCCGTGCAGTGGTTACAAAAAGAGATTGCCGAAAAACATGGTATCCGCCCAACGTCATATGTACTTGAAGCGAATCTCTCGAGCGACAAGAAGGTAACCTATCAGTCCTACATTCGTGGTCGTGGCAGTCGTGTAGTTGCAGACTGTCTGTTACCTGCATCAATGGTACGTCGGGTTCTCAGGGTCACACCGCAACAACTGGTCCGTGGATACCGGCAACTCGCTTCTGGCGCGTTATCAGCAGGAATGGTGGGTATGAACATTAATGTGGCGAATGCGGTGGCGGCGATCTTCACGGCGACTGGTCAAGATATTGCCAGTGTCCATGAATCATCTATAGGCCAGTTATTTGTCGAGCTGAACGAAGATGATTCCATTTATGCTTCGTTGGTCCTGCCTAGCTTGCTCATAGGCACCGTCGGTGGAGGAACTGGATTGCCAGAGCAACATGAGTGCTTACGATTGATGGGCTGTGCGGGTGCAGGAAAATCGGCGGCCTTTGCCGAGGTCATTGCCAGTTTCTGCCTGGCCTTGGAGCTATCAACCCTTTCTGCCCTCGCAGCGGACGAATTTGCAAACGCGCATGAGCGTCTTGGCAGAAACCGACCGAAAACTTAAGCAGTGCTTAAAGGAAATGCTCCGTATCGAAAGATACGGAGCATTTTTCGTTATGGCTTACATCTAAGACAGCCACGCAGGCGGACTGGTCTCACTGGAGGGCTTGATAGGTCCGGCGGAGGGGGCGTGCAAGACCTGGTCAATGACATCGGTGGGCAGTCCGTGAAACCAGATGAGCAGTTTCTATTCCACTGCTTCCAAAACCCAATACTGGCGATGGCTGTCTCTGCGATGTCGAATTTGCCTTAAGGATCGCTGTTCGTAAGAAACGCGGGGGAGGGTACGAACTATACGATTCTCGAGTGGCTCTGGTGTCGATGTCATTGGAGTCGAAATGGGGCGGATATTGTGTCTGGCACAACAGCGTGTGGGGCGGGCTGACTTAGGGAGTACGCGTTAGCATTGGTGATAGATTCCTTACGGTACAGAAGGCCAGGCACACCGACGCTGGAGAATTGCAGTGGATTGACTCACGGCCTTGTGTCTGAAGTATTGTGTGCTCTGAGAGGGATTCCAGACACGAAAATGAAATAATTGAGTTGTCCGGAATTGAAATCCCGAACCATCGTCAACCATTACCGAGATGCTTGGTTACGTCGCTATCACTGGCGAGCGCATCCTCAGCGGAGGCAGGTCGAGTCGTCGCGAACGCGTTTATAGCAAGCGCCCTTGTGCTCGCTATACCGTAGGTCGCGACACGGCGATCATCGCCCGTCATGTCAGGTCTCTCTCAGACCGGATGCTTGACAGCCTTCTAATCCGCGGTCTTAAACATTATTTCCACACAACACCTTCGACGACTTCAACACACACTTGAGCCGCGTAAGCATCCCAATGCTGAACTGACCGCGAAGCCCCCTGCGCAGGCTTCCTAGTCCACCGCTATGCTATTAATGAAGCAGCGGCTGCAGCGGCTGCATGTTGCAGGCGCACCACCTGCGTAATTACTTCAATCGGGCGTTGAGCCGTTTACTTGGGCAGATTCTTCGTCCGAAGATACTTCCGCTGACTCTTCGTGCTTTGGGAAATCATCAGTTCCGGATTTTCCGGGTCCCGCAGCAACTTCTGCTGACTCCGCGCGTTTTGGGAAATCATCTGTCCTGGATTTTGCGGGTCCTCCACCAGCTTCTGCTGACTCCGCAGGTTTTGGGCAATCATCTGTCCTGGATTTTGCGGGTCTTCCACCAGCTTCCGCCGACTCCGCTTACCGCGGGAAATCATCTGTCCCGGATTTTGCGGGTCCTCCACCAGCGTCTGCTGACTCCGCTTACTGCGGGAAATCATCTGTCCTGGATTTTGCGGGTCCTCCACCAGCTTCCGCTGACTCCGCATGCTTTGGGAAATCATCTGTCCCAGATTTATCGGGTCAGGGACCAGCTTACGGTTATCCAGCGCTCCTTTGGAGATCGTATGTCCCGGATTGGCCGGGTCCGGAACCTGCGGCCGATCATATTTCCGATGATTCAGCACGCCTTGGGTAGTCGTCATTCCGGGATTTTCCGGGTCCGGCACCTGCTGCCGATCATACCTGCGCTTATTCAGCGCGCCTTGGGTAGTCATCTTTCCGGGGTTTTCCGGGTCCGGAATCTGCCCTTGACGCACTTTACTCACAGAGGAAGTAGAGCTCTGTGAAGGCAATAAGGACGCCAAGGACGTCGGGGAGGGGGCAAAGTGCCCCGCTTGAACGGGCTTTCGCGAAACATCCTGAGAATTGCTTCGACCTATCGATGCCTGCGTGAACTGACTTCGGGAGGAGAGAGCCGCCAAATGGCTAAATTGCTGATCACCACACATTCCGGATGGTTCATTGTTGCTCGTGACGGCAGGAGGAGAATCAGGCAGGTTGATGGATGCAGTTGCGCCAGATGAAGGCACAT